>ERZ773248.22-NODE-22-length-195822-cov-9.785209_pt1 | contig 195822 bp, 176 predicted proteins | sample MGYA00580518_ERZ773248 | MGnify/ENA primary metagenome ERZ773248 (study PRJEB29015, sample SAMEA2737762) | human gut metagenome | biome: human gut; feature: human-associated habitat; material: faeces | place: China | collected 2012 ...
CTACCAGGGTATCTAATCCTGTTTGCTCCCCACGCTTTCGAGCCTCAGCGTCAGTAATCGTCCAGTAAGCCGCCTTCGCCACCGGTGTTCCTCCTAATATCTACGCATTTCACCGCTACACTAGGAATTCCGCTTACCCCTCCGACACTCTAGCCTGACAGTTTCAAAAGCAATTCCGGGGTTGAGCCCCAGGCTTTCACTTCTGACTTGCCATGCCGCCTACGCTCCCTTTACACCCAGTAAATCCGGATAACGCTTGCCCCATACGTATTACCGCGGCTGCTGGCACGTATTTAGCCGGGGCTTCTTAGTCAAGTACCGTCATTTTCTTCCTTGCTGATAGAAGTTTACATACCGAAATACTTCTTCCTTCACGCGGCGTCGCTGCATCAGGGTTTCCCCCATTGTGCAATATTCCCTACTGCTGCCTCCCGTAGGAGTTTGGGCCGTGTCTCAGTCCCAATGTGGCCGATCACTCTCTCAAGTCGGCTACTGATCGTCGCCTTGGTGGGCCGTTACCTCACCAACCAGCTAATCAGACGCGGGTCCATCTTGTACCACCGGAGTTTTTCACACCGTACCATGCGGTACTGTGCGCTTATGCGGTATTAGCAGTCGTTTCCAACTGTTATCCCCCTGTATGAGGCAGGTTACCCACGCGTTACTCACCCGTCCGCCACTCAGTCACAAAATCTTCATTTCCGAAGAAAATCAAATAGAGTGCTTCGTTCGACTTGCATGTGTTAAGCACGCCGCCAGCGTTCATCCTGAGCCAGGATCAAACTCTCGTTAAAAGTGTTTGTTCTGTCAGAATGACGTTAGCCATTCATCCATTACTGTTGTTTTGGAAATCGTTAGCTTCGATTACTCGAATTAACAATGTTCGCTCTGAAAATTTTGTTTTTGAATTTTCAGGGATGGTTGCTGTTCAATTATCAATGTTCCTGTTTGCTGTCTCTTTGCGACAGCTTGTTTATTATATCTCACTTGCAGTCGCTTGTCAACAACTTTTTTATTTTTCTTTTTCAAGAATTTCTGTCGTTTTTCGACAGCCAGAATAATTTATCATAATTTTCTTTGTCTGTCAACAACTTTTAAAATTCTTTTTTGTTGTCTCAGCGACAACTCGTTAATAATAACATTTCCGTTATTATCTGTCAACAACTTTTTTTTAAAGTTTTTTAACTTTATATTTTGTTGTTTTCCTGCACTTGAGCAGTGCAAGAGATACTTTACCATTTTAGTAGAATAATGTCAACAGATTTTTAGTTTTATTTTTTTGTTTCTATGATTATACAATTGCTTGCTATTACTTTGTTTTTGTTATACACGACGAAACTTCGTTTCCGCGCCTCTGTGATCCTCCGGAGGATTTTTAATAACTGGAAATTTCGTTGGAATTTCCAGTTATTAAAAAAGGACTCAAACATTGTTTGAGTCCTTAACGGAGAAAGAGGGATTTGAACCCTCGCGCCGCGCAAACGACCTACACCCTTAGCAGGGGCGCCTCTTCAGCCACTTGAGTATTTCTCCTTGCCTGATTATTTATCAGTTATTTAATTACTGCACTTGTGCAGTGCATTACTTATTATAATATAGTAATATTTATTTGTCAAATACATTTTTAATTGTTTTTTGCAATTATTTCTATATTTGTTTTTCTTTTGTTGCTTTACTGTTTTGCATATTCTTTTATTGCTGTTTCGTATAGGTTGTTTCCCTGGCTGTCTATTACAACTATTGCAGGAAAGTCTTCTACATATAACTTTCTTATCGCTTCTGTGCCAAGGTCATCATATGCAATTACTTCACTTTTTTTAATTGCTTTTGATAATATTGCTCCTGCTCCTCCTACTGCAGCAAAGTATACGCTTCCATTTCTTACGATGGCTTCTTTTACCTGTTCACTTCTTTTTCCTTTTCCTATCATGCCTTTTAAGCCTAAGTCAAGAAGCTTTGGAGCATATTTATCCATTCTGCTTGCAGTTGTAGGTCCGGCTGAACCGATCGGTCTTCCTTCTCTTGCAGGTGATGGTCCCATATAATAGATTATGTTGTTTTTCATTTCTATAGGAAGTTCTTCACCTTTTTCTAATGCTTCCCACATTCTTTTATGGGCTGCATCTCTTGCAGTATATATTGTACCTGTTATATATACATAATCACCGCTTTTTAATTCTTTTGCTACTTCATCTGATAATGGTGCTGTTATGTTTCTATTCATTATGGTTCTCCTTATAGTGTTCTGCTTATATGTCTGTTAACATGACAACAGATGTTTATTGCTACAGGTAAGCCTGCTATATGTGTAGGATATGTTTCTACATTAACGGATAATGCTGTCTGTGTTCCGCCTAAGCCTCCCGGTCCTATTCCTAATTTATTTATTTTAGTTAAAAGTTCTTCCTCTAATTCTTTTACATATGGAATTTCTGAATTGCTGTCTGCAGGCCTTGCCAAAGCTTTTTTTGCAAGTATTGCACATTTTTCAAATGTTCCACCTATTCCAACACCTACTACCATTGGAGGGCATGCGTTAGGACCGGCCTCTTTTACTGCTGTTAATACTGCATCTTTTACGCCTTCTATTCCATCTGCAGGTTTTAACATAAATACCTTACTCATATTTTCACTGCCAAATCCTTTTGGAGCTACTGTTATTTTTATATTTTCGCCCGGAACTATACTATAATGTATTACTGCCGGAGTATTGTCTTTTGTGTTTTCTCTTATTATAGGATCACTTACTACTGACTTTCTAAGGTAACCGTCAACATATCCCTGACGAACACCTTCGTTTATTGCATCTTCTAAGTTTTCGCCTTCTATATGTACGTCCTGACCTATTTCAATAAAAACTACTGCCATTCCTGTGTCCTGACAAATTGGTATCATATCTTCTGCAGCTATTTTCAAATTTTCATCTAACTGCTCAAGTATCTGGCATCCTAATTTTGACTCTTCATTTTCCTTTGCTTTTTTAAATACTCTTTCCATATCCGGTGCTAGAAAATGATTTGCTTCTATGCACATTTCTTTTATGTTTTTTGTAATTTCACTTGAATCTATGTTTCTCATTTTACTTTTATCCTTCCGGCATTTTTATAAAGTAAAAGGCGACAATATAGTCACCTTTTAGTAATTATTAATTATCTTCAGAATCTGAATCTTCTGATAGTTCTTCACTACCTTCGTCTAATGTTTCATTTTCTTCTGATAATCTTGCTGCTTCTAATGCATCTGCTTCTGTAACACTTTCCTTAACTTTTGTTATACTTGCAACAACAATATCATCCTTGTCACCTGTATTCATTAATTTAACACCAAGTGTTACTCTTCCAAGAATTGAGATGTCGTCAACGAACATTCTAATTACAATACCTTCGTTTGTAATCATCATAATTTCGTTTCCATCATTTACTGCCTTAGCTCCCACAACCTCTCCTGTTTTATCGGATATCTTATAGCATTTTACACCCTTGCCGCCACGGTTCTGTAACTTAAAGTCTGTAAATGGTGTACGTTTACCCATACCATTAGCTGATACAATAAGAACACATTCGCCATGTGATTCTAACTGCATTGAAATTACTTCATCATCCTGATTTAATTCAATACCTCTAACACCCATTGCTGAACGTCCTGTTTCACGGACATCTGTTTCACGGAACTTAATTCCCTGACCTTTCTTTGTAATAAGCATAATATTATCATTGTTATCTGAGATATTTACATCTATTAATTCATCGTCTTCACGTAAAGTAATAGCCTGAATACCACTCTTTCTAATATTTGTATATGCCATTATAGGTGTTTTCTTAATAGTACCTTTCTTTGTTGCCATAATAAGGTACTTGTCTTCTTCAAATTCTTTCATCTGTACCATTGCAGAAATCTTTTCGCCAGGCTGTAACTGCAATAAGTTTACAATTGCCATACCTCTTGCTGTTCTTCCTGCTTCAGGTATTTCATAACATTTCAGTTTGTAGATTCTTCCTGTATTAGTTAAGAAAAGAATATAGTCATGAGTTGAAACCATAAACATATCTTTCATAAAGTCTTTGTCTATAGTCTGCATTCCCTTTATTCCCTTACCGCCACGGTTCTGTGACTTGAAGTTGTCTACAGTCATTCTCTTTATGTAACCTAAGTTAGTCATTGCTACAACTGTATCTTCTTCAGGAATTAAATCTTCATCAGATAAATCTCCAACATTTATTCCTATCTTTGTTCTTCTCTCATCGCCAAACTTATCTCTAATAACTTCAATTTCTTCTTTTATTACTGTAAGAAGTTTGTTTTCATCTGCAAGAATAGATTTTAAGTAATCAATCTTTGCCATTAAGTCAGCATATTCTGCTTCAAGGTCTTCTCTTGCCAAACCTGTTAACTGACGAAGTCTCATATCAACAATTGCCTGTGACTGTGCATCTGAAAGACCAAATCTTTCGATTAAGTTCTTCTTTGCGTCTGCAGTTGTTCTTGAACCTCTGATTATTTTTATTACTTCATCAATGTTATCAAGGGCAATTAATAAACCTTTAATAATGTGTGCTCTTTCTTCTGCCTTGTTTAATTCGAACTTTGTTCTTCTTGTTACAACATCCTTCTGATGTTTCAAATATTCATCTAACATCTGAAGAAGATTTAATACTTTTGGTTCTCCGTCAACTAATGCTAACATAATTACACCAAAAGAATCCTGTAACTGTGTATGCTTATAAAGCTGATTTAAAATAACATTAGCATTGGCATCACGTCTTACTTCAATTACAACACGTGTTCCTTCCTGGTCTGACTCATCTCTTAAGTCTGTTATTCCATCAACTTTCTTTTCTTTTACAAGACTTGCAATCTTTTCTACTAACTTGGCTTTGTTAACCATGTATGGAAGTTCAGTTACAATAATTCTGCTCTTTCCATTGTCCATTGTTTCAATTTCAGAAACTGCACGTGTTTTAATTTTTCCACGTCCTGTTCTGTAAGCCTGCTCAATATCTTTTCTACCTAAGATTGTAGCACCTGTAGGAAAATCAGGTCCCTTAATAATTTCCATAATTTCTTCTATGGTTGTGTCTCTGTTTTCCTCTACTTTATTGTCAATTATTTTTACAATTGCATTTATTGTTTCTGTTAAGTTATGTGGTGGTATGTTTGTTGCCATACCTACGGCAATACCACTTGTTCCGTTAACCAAAAGGTTAGGATATCTTGATGGAAGTACTGATGGTTCTTTTTCTGTTTCATCAAAGTTTGGTGTAAATTCAACAGTGTCCTTGTTAATATCTGCAACCATTTCCATTGATATTTTGCTAAGACGTGCTTCAGTGTAACGCATTGCGGCAGCACCATCACCGTCTTCCGAACCAAAGTTACCATGGCCATCAACTAAAGGATATCTTGTATTCCATTCCTGAGCCATGTTAACCAATGCTCCGTAAATAGAACTGTCACCATGTGGATGGAATTTACCCATTGTATCACCAACGATACGGGCACATTTTCTGTGTGGCTTGTCAGGTCCGTTATTAAGTTCAACCATTGAGTATAGTACTCTACGCTGAACCGGCTTTAAACCATCTCTTACATCAGGTAATGCTCTTGATGCAATTACGCTCATGGCATAATCTATATAAGAGGTTTCCATGGTTTCTTTTAAGTCTACTTCATGAATCTTGTCAAATATCTTATCGTCCACTTATATTTTCCTCCTATATATCTAAGTTTTTAACAAATTTTGCATTTGCTTCAATAAATTCTCTTCTTGGCTCTACATCATCCCCCATAAGTATTGTAAATGTCTGATCCATTTCTGATAATTTATCTTCGTCAATTTTTACCTGTTTTAAAATTCTTGTATTAGGATCCATTGTTGTTTCCCATAACTGACTTGCATCCATTTCACCTAAACCTTTGTAACGCTGAATCTTGTTCTGATTATCACGTCCGATTTCAGTAAGTATCTGATTTAACTCATCATCACTGTATGCATAATAGTTCTTCTTATTTCTTGTTACCTGATAAAGTGGTGGCATTGCAAGGTATACATGGCCATCCTTAATTAACTCAGGCATAAATCTATAGAAGAATGTAAGCATAAGTGTATCAATATGAGCGCCGTCAACATCGGCATCAGTCATAATAATAATCTTGTTATATCTAAGTTTTGTTATGTCAAAGTCTTCCTGAATCCCTGTACCAAAAGCTGTAATCATTGTTCTGATTTCCGCATTGTCCATAATCTTATCAATACGTGCTTTTTCTACGTTAAGAATCTTACCTCTAAGTGGAAGTATTGCCTGTGTTGCTCTTGTTCTTGCCTTCTTAGCTGAGCCACCGGCTGAATCACCTTCGACTATAAATATTTCACAGTTTTCAGGGTTCTTATCTGAACAGTCTGCAAGTTTTCCCGGAAGGGCTGCCACTGATAATGCAGTCTTTCTTGTTGCTTCTCTGGCTTTTCTTGCAGCATCTCTTGCTCTTTTAGCCAAAACAGCTTTTTCACAAATAATTTTTGCAATTGCCGGATTCTGTTCAAGATAATAAGTTAACTGTTCACTCATTACACCTTCAACTGCAGCTCTTGCTTCACTGTTTCCAAGTTTCTGTTTTGTCTGCCCTTCAAACTGAGGATCTTCAATCTTTACACTAATGATGGCTGTAAGACCCTCTCTAAAGTCATCACCTGAAAGATTTTCTTCGTTTTCTTTTAAAATCTTGTTCTGTTTTGCATAGTTATTAAATGTTTTTGTAATTGCTCTCTTGAAACCTTCAACCTGTGTACCACCCTCAGGTGTGTTAATGTTATTTACAAAGCTTAAAGTATTTTCTGTATATGCATCATTATGTTGCATTGCAACTTCAACATAAACATTATTAACTGTGCCTTCACAATAAATTACATCATCATATAATTCCTGTTTGCCTTTATTTAAGTAATTTACAAATTCCTTTATACCACCTTCATAGTGGAATGTTTTCTCTATTGGCTTTTCTTCTCTAACATCTCTCAATACGATTTTAAGATTTTTTGTAAGGAAAGCTGTCTCTCTTAATCTGATTTCAAGTGTTTTATAATCATAAACTGTATCTTCAAATATAGTGTCGTCAGGTAAGAATTTTACTTCTGTTCCTGTAAAATCAGGATCACAATCACCGATAACAGTTAGCGGTTCTACAACCTTACCATACTCATACTTCTGATAGTGAACTTTTCCACCACGACAAACCTTAACTTCTAACCATTTAGATAATGCATTAACAACTGAAGCACCTACTCCGTGAAGTCCACCTGATACTTTATATCCTCCACCACCGAATTTTCCTCCGGCATGAAGTACTGTAAATACTACTTCAACTGCAGGTTTTCCTGTCTTTGTATTAATGTCTGTAGGTATTCCTCGACCATCATCTCTTACTGTAATAGAATTATCTTCATTAATCTGAACATCAATAGTATCACAATATCCTGCCAATGCCTCGTCTACCGCATTGTCAACAATTTCATATACTAAATGATGAAGACCTCTTGATGAAGTTGAACCTATATACATACCCGGTCTTTTTCTTACAGCTTCAAGTCCTTCCAATACCTGTATCTGATCTGCTCCATATTCATTTTCAACGTTAGTATTGTTACCCATTCGTAACTCCTTTCAGTATTTGCAATAACGGATTATATTTTTTATTGCTTTTTAAACAGTTCTTTCTTCAATTTTGCCTTTTGTTACCTGGAAAACTTTATTTATACTAAATCGATTTTCAATAAATTCATCTAAACCTGTACATGTTATTACAGTTTGAATTTCATCTAAACTTTTTAGTAAGTGATTCTGTCTGTCCGAATCAAGTTCTGACAAAACATCATCTAATAATAACACAGGTGTGTCATTAATCAAAGACTTGACCAACTCTATTTCCGCCAGCTTAAGCGACAGAGCAACAGTTCTTTTCTGTCCCTGACTTCCATAGGTTCTAATATTAATATCTTTGTTAAAAAATAAAATATCATCTCTATGTGGACCTGCTGACGTACTTTTCAGCTTAATGTCTTTCTTTCTGTTTTCTATAATTTTGTTATAAAGCTCATCTTCATTGCAACTCTTTTTGTAAACAACTTCTATTTCTTCGCTGTTCTCTGTAAGTTTTCTGTGAATTGGCTTTATAATCTTGTTAATATCTTTTATAAACTGTTCTCTTCTCTTAATAACCTTACTTCCATAATCTGCAAGCTGCATATCCCATACATCCAGAGTATCTTCAAGTTCCGGTTTCATATATATGTCTTTTAATAACTGATTTCTTTGTCCCAAAACCTTATTGTAGTTAATTAAATTATAAACATATATTTTATCTAGTTGACATAACTCCATATCCACAAACCTTCTTCTTTCAGCTGGTCCGTTTTTTATAATATCCAAATCCTCCGGGGAAAAAAATATTACATTAAATATTCCAAAAAGCTCACTGGCTTTCTTAATTGGTATTCCATTTATGGCTATTCCTTTTGACTTATTTTTTCTCAAATGAATGTCTATTCTATACTCTCTGCCTTTTTTGTTAATAAAAAGTTTTATGTGACCTTCATTATTTTCAAACTTTATAAGTTCTGCATCTTTGCTACTTCTATGTGATTTAGTTGTGCTGCAAAGATAAATAGCCTCTAACACATTTGTCTTTCCCTGAGCGTTTTTGCCATATAAGATATTAGTTTTATCATCTAATTCCAAACTAAGAGAATCGTAATTTCTAAAATTGCTAAGTTCTATCTTTGTTACAATCATTATTTTACAGTTACCACTGTTCCTTCAAACTCAAATGTATCTCCGGCATAAAGTTTTTTTCCACGTCTTGTGTCAACTTCTCCGTTGACTTTAACCTGACCATCCTGGATAACAAACTTAGCATCCACACCTGAGTCAACAAGACCGGCAAGTTTTAATGCCTGACCTAATTTTATAAAATCATCTTTTATAGTTATTTCCATTTTTATCCAAATTAATACAAACAAAAAATATTATTTGTACTATCTCCTCTCTAAACTATTTTACTGTACAACAGGAAGCACTACATAAATGTAGCTGTTCTCATCATCTCTGATAAAACAAGGTGCCTTAGGATTAGTGAAATAAATGTTTACTTCTTCACTATCTAAAACTCTTAAAATATCAATAAGGAATTTTGGATTAAAGCTAATCATCATGTCAGAACCTTCTCTTACAATAGGGATACTTTCATCCATTGAACCAATAAATGTATTAATTGACAATTCCATTTCTGTATCCTTAATAGTTAAGAATACAGGTTTCTTGTCTCCTTCTTTTATTAAAAGAGTTGCTCTGTCAATACAGTTAGCCATTTCTTTTTTGTTAATAGTAATCTTAGTCTTATAATCATTACTAATCATCTTATCAGTATCAAAATAATTACTGCATTCAATTAATCTTGAAACAACTTTTGTTTCATCAAATTCAAATAAGATATGGTTAGATGTGAAATAAATATTTACCTCATCATCAACATCACCATTTAAGATTTTGCTAATTTCATTTAATGACTTACCGGGAACTAAAACTTTAAAGTTACCATAGTCCTCTTTTAATTCCATGTTTCTAATGGCAATTCTAAACTTATCAAGAGCAACAACTTTAAGCCTGTTACCCATAACTTCAAACAATTCACCTGTTAAAATCTTATTCTTATCTGCATCATTAACAGTGAAAATAGTCTGTCTTATTAATTCCTTTAAAGCAAACTGTGAAAGAGTAATCTTATCTTTCTTTTCAATTTCAGGTAAATAAGAAAAATCATCTGCTGATTTTACAAGAATATTAAATTTTGAATTTTCACAGGTAATATTAGCCTTTGTTTCATCGTTAACTTCAATAACAACATCATTATCAGGAAGTTTACGAACAATTTCTGAAAAAATCTTAGCATCAATGGCAATACTACCGGCTTCAATAATTTCACCTTCAACTTTAGTTTCTATTCCCAATTCCATATCGTTAGCAGTAAATTTAATTACTCCTTCAGTTGCATCAATAAGAATGCATTCAAGAATTGACATTGTAGTTTTTGATGATACAGCTTTCATTACAATATTAATACCTGTAATCAAATCTGATTTTTTACAAACTAGTTTCATTATAAATCTCCTTTATCGTAAAAATAACGGTACGTAAGTACGCATAAATAAATATATATATTAGATAATAATAATAATAAGCAACGTTAATATGTTAATAAGTAGTCGAGTCCCTTGTGAATAAAGGAAGTTCGAAAAATAATAACTTGTTAATAACTTGCAAATAATTAACCTAAAAATGTCAGTTACTAACTTTTGAGTTTTCAACAATTAACATCAAATTATGACAAATTGTTAACAAAAACAAAGGCTATCAACAAGTTATTAACACAAAAACTGTAAGTTATTAACTAAATTATCAACTAAATGTTAATAACTCCATTAAAAATGTTAATAACTAGTTAGGATTAATCTTCTTTTTAAGAACATCTATAAGATCTCTTGTCTTAGAGTCTGTTTCGATTTCTGATTTGATTTTGTCATATCCATAGCTAACAGTTGCGTGATTAGTTTTCTTTAAGGCAGCACCAATAGTTTCTAATTTTTCATCTGTAAATACTCTACATAAGTACATACAAATCTGACGTGGATATGCAAACTCACGACTCTTCTTTTTTGAACATATATCAGTAGGAGATATCTGGAAATGATCTGCTACTATATTAATAATGTATTCACATGTAATGGCATTCTCCTGATTAGGTGCCACAAGCTCCTGAAGTACACCTGATGCAAAATCAACTGTAATTGGAGAGTGACTAATCTTTGAAAATGTAATAACACGTGTAAGAGAACCTTCAAGTTCCCTGACGTTAGAAACAAAGTGGTTAGCAATATACTGTAATACACCTTCATCTATGTTATAGCCTGAAGTTTCAGCCTTCTTCTTTAAGATAGCCATACGTGTTTCATAATCAGGGTTCTGAATATCAACAGTAAGTCCCTGCTCAAAACGGCTAATAAGTCTTTCGGCGATACCTTCCATATCTTTAGGCTTCTTATCGGAAGTTAAAACAATCTGCTTATGTTTCATAAATAAATCATTGAAAATATTGAAAATTTCTTCTTGTGTTCTGTCTCTACCGGAAATAAACTGAATATCGTCTATAAGTAAAACATCAACACTTCTGTATTTCTTACGAAATTCAATAATCTCTTCCTGATTAGTTTTCTTTTTTCTAAGTAAATCAATAACTTCGTTAGTGAATGACTCACTAGTAGTATACAAAACCTTAGCTGAAGGGTTGTTTTTTAATACAAAGTTACCAATGGACTGAATAAGATGAGTCTTTCCAAGTCCAACACCACCGTAAATAAACAATGGGTTATAAACATCGCCGGGAGACTCAGCTACAGCTAAAGACGTAACCTGAGCAATATTATTGTTTGATCCTACTACAAAGGAATCAAAAGTATATTTTTTATTAAGATTTGCATCTAATATTCTATTTTCTAAAGAAATATCTTCCTGACTAACAGATGAAATCTTAGATGAATCATCTTCAATCTTAGACACTGTCTCGTTTGGAAGTATAATCTGAAGTTCAAGTTCCTGATTCAAAGTTTCTTCAATAGAAATCTTAAGTAATGCAAGATATTTTTTGTTAATATACTGAAGACCGGTCTTTCCACTTTCACCCGGGAAAACCAAAGTAATCATGTTATTATCAAAGGATTCCACTTCTAAGGGCAAAATCCAAGTTTTGAACGAAACATCAGCAATATCATATTCCTGTTTGAAAAAATCGAGAATTTCAGGCCATTTTTCTTTTAAATCGTCTAACATAATTCCCTCCTAAATATTCTAAAAGGTATAAAAGCCCATTCAAATAATATAATACATCAAATAAGGCGGATTTTCAATATATTTAGTAATATACTTTTTAATAGGAAGAAAGACATAACATAAAAGTTTATGAATAAAAAATAAAAAAATTAAAAAATAATAAAAAAACAAAAAAATACTTGTTTACATAAAATTAAAAAATTAGGAGATTTGATTTACATAAATTCGACAGTTATCAACAAAAAATATCAAATGTTATTAACAAAAAAAAGTTGAAAAAGTTAAAAAGTGCTAAAAAATAACATTAAAAAATAAAAGTTATTAACATGTTATTAACATTTGGTTGATAACTTTATGTAAATCAGCAAAAATTTTATGTAAATCAAAAAAGAGGGATAAAATTAATATTTTTTCAAAAAAGTTGAAAATATATTTAAAATATGGTTTAATTAATGCTTGACTACGCATATTCTTACATTTATAATAATAACGATGTTTTACTATGAAGCAGAAAAGGAGGTGCCTTATTATGAAGATGACATTTCAGCCAAAGAAAAGACAGAGATCAAAAGTTCATGGATTTAGAAAAAGAATGAGCACTGCAGGTGGTAGAAAAGTTTTAGCTAGCAGAAGAGCAAAAGGAAGAAAGAAATTATCAGCTTAGGTCGCATTCAAATGTGACCTTTTTTTCTTTTTGTAACATTCTATGAGGTAAAAGATTACTTAATAGGAGAACTGGCAAAATGGAAATTAAGAAAAATTATGATTCATTAAAGAAGAACAGTGATTTTCAAAATGTTTACGTTAAAGGAAAATCAAAAGCAAACAGATATTTAGTTATGTATGTTGCTCAAAATAATTTAAGCATTAATAGATTAGGAATTTCAGTAAGTAAAAAAGTAGGAAATAGTGTAGTGAGACATCACCTAACCCGCTTAATAAGAGAAGCCTACAGACTAAATTCAAATATGTTCAATAGTAGTTTGGACATAGTCGTAATAGCACGTAACACTGCTAAGGACAAAACTTACAAAGAAGTTGAAAGTGCATTATTGCATTTGGCAAAGCTTCATAATATTTTGGATGAAAACTAGGTGGTAGCTTTTATATCTGAAATATTTATGGGAATTAGTTATATTTACACTTATAATTATAATTATTCTCACTTATTTATTATTGTAACTAATTGGAAAGATAAGCTTTCATTGTAAAGAAGTATTTTCACTGGGAAAAGGTGGTGAATGGAATGAAGGTTTTTAATAATATTGTAAAAGGGTTTGGAAAGGCACTGAATTTTATTTTAATTGGAATGGTAAAGTTTTACAGAATCTTTCTTTCACCTTTAAAGGGACAGCCCTGTTGCAGATATATACCTACATGTTCACAATATGCGTTGGAAGCTTTACAGAAATATGGGCCCTTAAAAGGTTCTTATCTTGCAATAAGAAGGATTTTAAGGTGTAATCACTTTCACAAAGGTGGTTATGATCCCGTCCCTTAAGGAGGACTAAGTGGAAAATTTTATATTAGCAACACAGACAGGTGGAATTTTAGGACCATTTGCATGGATTTTAGGTAAAATCTTAGAATTTATTTATGATGGTTTTGCTGCACTTGGAATATACAACATTGGTTTCTGTATTATCCTTTTTACTATTGTAGTAAGAATGTTAATGCTTCCAATGACTATTAAACAGCAGAAGTTCACAAAACTTAATGCTGCAATGAACCCTGAAATTCAGGCGATTCAGAAGAAGTATAAGGACAAGAAAAATCAGCAGTCACAGTTGGAAATGCAGGAAGAAATTAAGTCTGTATATGATAAGTATGGTACATCTCCTACAGGTAGTTGTTTACAGCTTATTATTCAGATGCCTATCTTATTTGCTTTGTACAGAGTAATTATGAATGTACCTGCATATGTTAAGCCTGTTAAAGAATTATATTTAAATGTTCTTTATGGATTAGATTTAAGTCAGATGAAAGAGTTTTTCGGTTTAAACAAGCTTGCAAAGAATCTTTCAACAGCAGATTTAAACAGTTGTATTGATGCAATGTCAGGTTATACTCGTGGGAATAGCAGTATAAAATTACAGAGTGGCATTAAGTTACAGGATATTCTTAATGTATCAGATAAGGCAGTAGCATCAAAAATAGAACAGTTTAACAACTTTTTCGGATTAAACCTTAGTATGTCACCTAGCACAATGTTTAATGCAGGAATGGTAACCATAGTAGTTGCATTAATTATTCCTATTTTGGCAGGTTTATTCCAGTTATTGAGTGTTCAGTTAACAACAAAAATTAACTCAGCAGCTGGTTCAGCAAACATGGCTGACAATCCTATGGCAGGTTCAATGAAAGCAATGAACATTATGATGCCACTTATGTCAGTATATATGTGTTGGATTTTATCAGCAGGTATCGGTTTGTACTGGATGGCAGGTTCGCTGGTTATGATATTACAGCAGATATTTATTAATCTTGTTCTTAAGAATGAAGACATAGATGAAATCATCGAAAAGAACAAAGATAAGGCTGCAGCAAAGGCAGCTAAGAGAAAAGAAAAAGAAGGTATTTATAGAGAAAAAGTTCTTGAGGCATCAAAAGTTAATGCTAAGAATATATCTTCAAACTCAGGTATGAGTGCTGCTGAAAAAGAAGAAAAAATCAGAAAAGCTAAAGAAGCAATGAGCAAGAAAGAAGGTTCACTTGCATCAAAGGTTAATATGGTTAGTGAATTTAACAAACGTAATGAAAAATAAATAAAGATTGAGGCAAAATTATGGAATTCAAAGAATATAAAGGTAAAAATGTTGATGAAGCCATAACTAATGCATGTATCGACCTTGGTATTGAGGCTGCAAAATTAGAATATGAAGTAATTGAAAAAGGTTCAAATGGATTCTTAGGAATCGGTAGCAAACCTGCAATTATTAAGGCTAAGAAAAATCAGTCTGTAGAAGATATTGCAAGAGAATTTTTGAACAAAGTATTCACAGCAATGGAACTTACAGTTAAGATTGATATTAAAATTGTTGAAAATGAAAAAGAAAACATTGTCAACATTAATATTATTGGAGAAGACATGGGAATACTTATTGGAAAGAGAGGACAGACTCTTGATTCATTACAGTATCTTGTAAGTCTTGTAATCAACAAAGAAAGTGAAAAGTTTAATAGAGTTAAACTTGACACAGAAAACTACAGAGAACGTAGAAAAGCTACACTTGAAAATCTTGCACGTAATATCTCTTTAAAGGTTAAGAGAATTAAAAAACCGGTAGCTCTTGAGCCAATGAATCCTTATGAAAGAAGAATTATTCATTCAGCTCTTCAGAACGATAAGTTCTGTACAACAAAGAGTGAAGGTGATGAACCATACAGACATGTTGTAGTTATGTTAAAGAAAGATGCCAGATAATTAAAGTATCTTATTAAAGACTCAGGGAAAAAATGCCCTGAGTCTTATTTTTTGGCAGGATTGTGTAAGCACGTAACAATCCGTGTAAATAAGATTTTTTTCTTTATAAAAAAGATGTTGTGTGCTATACTAGTTTAGATATATTAAGGTGGATTTTTATGTTTATTTGAAGAATAAACAGATTGGAGTTATATGAAAATTACGGATACAATAGCTGCTATTTCATCAGCGGCAGGTAATTCAGGAATAGGAATAATAAGAGTAAGTGGCGATGAAGCGATAGAAGTGGTAGATAAGATTTTCAGACCAGCTAACAAAAATAAAAAATTAGCAAATGTTGAAAGTCATACTGTTCATTATGGACATATAATAGATGGTGATAAAACATTAGACCAGGTTCTTGTTATTGTAATGAAAAATCCACATTCTTATACAGGAGAAGATACAGTTGAAATTGATTGTCATGGAGGTATGTTAATACTTAAAAAAGTATTGGATTTAGTTTTGAAAAACGGTGCAAGAACTGCAGAGCCGGGAGAATTTACAAAGAGAGCTTTCTTAAATGGAAGAATAGATTTGTCTCAGGCTGAGGCGGTAATGGATTTGATTAATTCAAAGAATGATTTTGCACTTAACAGCTCAATTGAACAGCTTAAAGGTGGAGTTTCGGATGCAATCAAGGATATTAGGAAAGATATAATTTATCATATTGCATTTATTGAGTCAGCATTAGATGATCCTGAACATATAAGTTTAGACGGTTATGACGAAGAAATCACAGAAATGCTTAATGAGAATATTAATAAGATAAGAAAGCTTGTAAACTCTTTTGATAACGGTAGAATTATGAAAGAGGGCATAAAAACTGTAATTTTAGGTAAGCCAAATGCAGGAAAATCTTCACTTCTTAACTTAATGCTAGGAGAAGACAGAGCAATTGTTACGGATATTGAGGGAACAACAAGAGATACATTAGAGGAAAATATTAACTTTAATGGTTTAAGTCTTAAGATTATAGATACTGCAGGAATCAGAGATACAGAAGATTTGGTTGAGCGGATTGGTGTTAATAAGGCTAAAGAGATAGCTAAAGAAGGAGACCTTATTATATACGTTGTTGACGGTTCAAGAGAGCTTGATGATAATGATAGAGAGATAATAAAGTTAATAAATGACAAGCAGGCAATAATTCTTGTTAATAAGTCTGACATGGATACTGTTATAAATATTGATGAGTTAAAGAAAGATTCTAACAGAGATGTAATTCTTTTTTCTGCAAAAAATGGAGAAGGAATGGAAAAGCTTGAAGAAGAAATAAGAAATATGTTCTATTCAGGTAAGGTAACATATAACGATCAGGTTTATATAACAAACGCAAGACATAAAGAAGCGTTGGAAAATGCATTGGAAAGTTTAAAACAGGTTAAAAATTCTGTTGATGCAGGAATGCCTGAGGACTTTTATTCGATAGATTTAATGGATGCTTATACAGATTTAGGTTTAATAATTGGTGAAAGTGTTGAAGATGATCTTGTTAATGAGATTTTTTCAAAATTCTGTATGGGTAAATAATTTACTTAGTGGCTTTTAGGAGGCAGAGATGGCTAATTTAGTTGAAAATTACGATGTAGTAATAGTCGGAGCAGGACATGCAGGTTGTGAAGCAGCACTTGCTTCAGCACGTTTAGGATTAAATACAATAGTTTTTACTGTAAGTGTGGATAGCATTGCGTTAATGCCATGTAATCCTAACATTGGTGGTACATCAAAGGGACATTTAGTAAGAGAATTAGATGCTTTAGGCGGAGAAATGGGAAAAAATATTGATAAAACATTTATTCAGTCAAAAATGCTCAACAAATCTAAAGGTCCGGCAGTTCATTCTTTGCGTGCTCAGGCTGACAAGCAGGATTATACACGTGAAATGCGTAAAACATTAGAAAACACTGAAAATCTTACAATAAGACAAGCGGAAGTTGCAAAACTTTTGGTTGAAGATGGCGTTATAAAAGGTGTGGAAACTGTTTCAGGTGCAACATATTATGCAAAATCTGTTGTCCTTGCCACAGGAGTTTATCTAAAAGCTAAATGTATTTACGGAGATGTTTGCCAGTATACAGGCCCTAACGGACTTATGGCTGCTAATAATTTAACAGCATCTTTAATAGAAAACGGAATAAAGGTTAGAAGATTTAAAACAGGAACACCTGCAAGAGTAGATAAAAGATCAATTGATTTTTCTAAGATGGAAGAACAGTTTGGTGACGAAAGAGTAGTACCTTTTTCTTTTTCAACTGATCCTAAAAGTGTGCAGAAAGACCAGATTTCATGTTGGTTAACTTATACTAATGAGAAAACACATGAAATAATCAGAGAAAATATTAACAGATCACCATTATTTTCAGGAATGATTGAAGGAACAGGACCAAGATATTGTCCTTCTATTGAAGATAAGGTGGTTAAGTTTGCAGATAAGAACCGTCATCAGGTATTTATAGAGCCGGAAGGTTTGTTTACAAATGAAATGTATCTTGGTGGAATGTCATCATCATTACCTGAAGATGTTCAGTATGCAATGTATAAAACAGTTCCCGGACTTGAAAATGTAAAAATAGTACGTAATGCTTATGCAATTGAATATGATTGTATTGAATACGGACAGCTTTTGCCTAACTTGGAGTTTAAAAAGATTAAAGGATTGTTCAGTGCAGGACAGTTTAACGGAAGTTCAGGTTATGAAGAAGCTGCAGCTCAGGGAATTATTGCTGGAATAAATGCAGCAAGATATGTTCAAAATAAGGAATCAATTGTTTTAGACCGTTCACAGGCATACATTGGAGTGCTTATTGATGATCTTGTAACTAAGGAAAGTCATGAACCATATAGAATGATGACATCAAGAGCCGAATATAGATTGCTTCTCAGACAAGATAACGCTGACCTTAGACTAACAAAAATAGGTTACGAGGTAGGATTAGTGCCTCAGGAGCGCTATAATTATGTGTGCGAAAAAGAAAAAATGATTGAAAAAGAGATAGAACGTCTTGAAAATTATAAAGTTGGAGCAAATAAAGAGGTTCAATCAGTGTTAGAAAGCCTTGGAAGTACTACATTAAAGACTGCAACAACACTGGCTGAGTTGATTAGACGTCCTGAATTGGATTATGACAAGATTGAACCACTTGATAAGGAAAGACAGCCACTTAATTATGATGTTATCGAACAGGTTAACATAAATATTAAATATAGTGGTTATATTTCAAGACAGAAGAAGCAGGTTGAAAACTTTAAAAAGATAGAAAACAAAAAAATACCTGAAGGTTTTGATTATACAAAGGTAAATAGCTTAAGAAAAGAAGCTGTACAGAAGCTTGAATTTTATAGACCTATTAATATAGGTCAGGCTTCCAGAATATCAGGGGTTTCACCGGCAGATATATCAGTATTGCTTATTTATATGGAACAACATAAAAATAATTAAAACAATATGTAACAAAAAATAACAGATATTAAATAATAGATAATAAATAAGTAATAGATAGTAAATAAAGATAATAATAATTTGAGTATATAATTTGTGTAAATAATTGTCATTGAATATTTATTTGAATTATGTAAACTAAAATTATGTAAACCAATAATAGGAGCTTTATGGATAAAGAAAATTTATTAGTTAAAGGATTAAGTGAATTAGGACTGACTATAACTGAAGAACAGATTGAAAAGTTTGATAAATATTATGAAATGTTAATTGAAACAAATAAAGTTATGAATTTAACATCAATAACAGAATATGATGAAGTTATTATCAAACATTTTATAGATAGTTTGTTAGTTGTTAATATCTTTGATATAAATCAGTCAAAAAAGATGATAGATGTTGGAACAGGGGCAGGTTTTCCAGGTATTCCAATAAAAATAATGTTTCCACACTTACAAATAACATTATTAGACTCATTAAATAAAAGATTAAAGTTTTTAAATAATGTTATTGATGAATTAGGGCTTGAAAGTATTGAAACTGTTCATGGAAGAGCCGAGGACATAGCAAGAAAAGAAGAATTTCGTGAACAATATGACCTGTGTGTATCAAGAGCAGTTGCAAATCTTTCAACGTTAAGTGAATATTGTATTCCTTTTATAGCAAAGAATGGAAAATTTATAAGCTATAAGTCTTCTATAAGCTCAGAAGAAATACAAAATGCTAAAAGTGCAATAAAAATACTTGGCGGAACAGTTGTAGAAGAAAAAACAGTACATTTGCCTTGCTCAGATATGGATAGAACTTTTGTGGTAGTTAATAAAACAAATAATACGGGAAAAAAATATCCAAGAAAGGCAGGAACACCTTCTAAAGAACCATTATAAGTAGACAACAAATGGAGAAAAAAATGATTGAAAAGTATTTAATTGAAAGAAAAGATATTGTTTCAAAGCAAATAGAAAAATTAAATTTAAAAATAGAACATAATAGCAATGTTTTGGAAGAAAACACCAAAAAAATTAAAGAACTTGAATATATAGACGATGAAGCAGCCAATATTTTCTCTGTAAAAGTTAGAAAAGAAGAATTTTATAAACAAAAAGAAGCTTCTAGCCTAAAAGAACAGTCAAATTCAATAAAAGAACAAAATACATTATTGAAAGATAATGTAAAAGAACTAAAAAAAGAACTTAATAAGATAAACAAAGCTTTAGAAGAATACAAAAAGCTTAAAAAGTAATCAAAAAAGGATGTTTCACGTGAAACATCCTTTTTTGATGCCTAAATATGTGAACAAGATGGATAAATAAGAGAAAAGTCTAATATTAAAAAATAAAAAAAGTATTGTTTATATACATATATAAAAAACTTGAAATAATAGTTATAACATACAATTAATCGAATTTGTTCTGATATTATGATGTTTCACGTGAAACATCATAATATATTGTAAAATTATTTAGAATATTTACGATATATAATAAAATAATGACGAGTTTTTCTAATGTATTATAAGATAAAAGTTAATTATAAGAAATGTTTCACGTGAAACATTCAAATATGCACTGAAAATCTATTATAAATAATAATGTATACAAAGATGAAATTTAATAAACTGCAAAATGTGTAAATACATACGAAAAAATAAAAAGTAATGTTTCACGTGAAACATTAGACTATATCATATAGAAATCTAGCTATTATTGTGGTAAAATATAAAAACGGAGAAATTCTATTCAAAAGTGAAAGAATAAGCAAGGAAGGATTAAAGCAAACAGTACTTTCACTTTTTTGTTTGTAGTCTAATTTATTTTAGATTTGGTTTAAAAAATGGGAAAAATAATAGCAATAGCCAACCAAAAAGGTGGCGTAGGAAAAACAACAACAGCAATTAATTTATCTTCATGTTTAGCAGATGCAGGTAAAAAAGTATTATTAGTAGATATAGATCCACAGGGAAATGCAACAAGTGGTGTTGGAATTATGAAACAGACGCTTGAAAACACTGTTTATGAGCTTTTTATTGGAGAATGTACATTTTCAGAGTGTTTAACAGACAGTGCAGTTGATAATTTAAATGTAATACCATCAAATGTTAACCTTTCCGGTGCTGAAATTGACCTGATTGGCGTTGAAAATAGAGAATATATTTTGAAAAATATATTAGATACAATTAAAGATTTGTATGAATACATTATTATAGACTGTCCACCATCACTAAATGTGTTAACAGTTAATGCCATGGTAGCTGCAGATTCTGTAATTGTACCAATTCAGTGTGAATATTATGCATTGGAAGGATTATCACAGTTAATTCATACAATTAACTTAATTCAGGATAGATTAAATAAAAATCTTGAAATAGATGGTATTGTATTCACAATGTATGATTCAAGAACAAACTTATCAACAGAAGTTGTTGAAAATGTTAAAGAAAATATCCATTTACATATTTATAAGACATTAATTCCAAGAAATGTTAGATTAGCAGAGGCACCAAGCTATGGAATACCAATTCATATGTATGATGGAAAGTCAGCAGGTGCAATTGCATACAAAAATTTGGCACAGGAAGTTATTGAAAAAAATAATTAAGATAAAAAAATACAAGTAAAAGTATTAAAATTTAAAAGTACAAAATTATCTTTATTAACATAAATACTGAAAATAATGTTAATAAATAACAATTTTTTTGAAAATTTACAGTTATTTATGTTAATAAAAGTAAAATTTTAAAAAAATTAATGCAAAAAAGCAAATATCTAACAAAAAAGCATACAGATTAGTTTACATAATATTACTTATGTAAATCAATCTGAAAAATAAGATAGTAATATATAATTGTAAAAAGATTGGAGGCAGTATGGCAGCTAAGAAAAAAGGGCTTGGCAGAGGATTAGATTTACTTATTCCGGAAGGAAATAATACAAAACAGAGTAAAACTGAAAAAGAAAGCAAGCCTATAATTAAAGAAGTTGTAAAAGAGGTAGTTAAGGAAGTAAAGGTTCCAGCAGAAACTTTTCTTAAATTATCAGACATAGAACCTAATAGAGAACAGCCAAGAAAGAATTTTGACAAGGAAGCATTGGAGGAATTGGCTGATTCAATTAAGCAGTATGGTTTAATTCAACCTATTGTTGTACAAAAAAAGGATGATTATTATGAAATAATTGCAGGTGAACGCAGATGGCGTGCAGCAAAAATAGCAAAATTAAAGGAAGTTCCTGTAATTATAAAGGAATATTCTCCACAGGAAGTCATGGAAATAGCTTTAATTGAAAATATTCAGAGACGTGACCTTAATCCGATAGAAGAAGCATTGGCTTACAAGAGTCTTATTGATGAATATAATTTGAAGCAGGAAGAAGTGGCTGACAGAGTTTCTAAGTCAAGAACAGCGGTTACAAACTCTATGAGACTATTAAAACTAGCTGAACAGGTTCAGACTATGCTTATAAACGAAGAACTGTCAATGGGACATGCTAGAGCTTTGCTTGCACTTGAAAAAGAAGAAGTTCAGGTTGAGACAGCAAAGGCAATAGTGGAAAGAAAGTTAAGCGTAAGAGAAACAGAAAAATTAGTAAAAGCTATTTTGAATCCAAAACAGGCAAAACTTCCAATTCCATCAACAAATGATGTTGTTTATGAAAAATTATCAGATAAATTAAAGGAAATTATGGGAACAAAGGTTAACATAAATCATAAAAAAGGCGGAAAAGGTAAAATTGAGATAGAATATTACTCTCAGGATGAGCTTGAACGACTTTTGGAATTATTTGATAGTATACAAAATCAATAATTTAATGTAAATTATTATTGAATACATAAAAATGTAACAATATTATGTTAAACTTTTGAAAGTGATTAGAAAACAACACTTTAAAATAACATTATAATAAGTATAAACAGGTGAAAAGGAGTAAGAAAATGAAAGATTACATTTATATAGGAATAATTGCAGCACTATTTTTAGTATTTTTTATGTTACATATTATACAGAGCAGTAGAATATCAAAGTTAATGAAGAGATATGAAGCATTTATGGAAGGAAAAGATGCAACAAACCTTGCAGATGCCATTGAAGAAAACTTCCAGCAGATGGAAAAGTTAGAAAGCAGTTACCAGGATGCAGAAGTCAAAATGGACAAGGCATTAAGTGGAATTACATCAACATTTCATAAACTTGGTATTGTAAAATATGATGCATTTAAAGAAATGGGTGGAAATTTAAGCTTTGCATTATGCTTGTTAGATGACAATAATAACGGATTTATTTTAAACACAATGCATGGTAGAGAAAGCAGTTACACTTATATAAAAGAAATAGAAAACGGAACAGCTTATTCAACACTTGGTGAAGAAGAAAAGCAGGCATTGCAGAAAGCAATAAGTTCAGACGAAGACTAATAAATTAAGAAAAAGCAGGAGCTACTAATAATTCAGTAGCTCTTGCTTTTATTATTTTATTTAGTATTCCATTACTGAAATTAATCCGTTGAGAATTTTTACTTCTTCCGGAATGTTTTTTGCACATCTTGCTGCGGCAACAATTGGAATCCAGTTATGAACATACTTTGAACTTGTATTTGTTTCATTACAAAATCGTTCAAGGTAGTTTTCTGCATAATCAGGCATGTTAATAAGCATCCATAAATATGTACGGGCAACATCAGCACTGGCATTACCCTGTGATGCATGGTTCCAATCAGTTACATAAATATTGTCATCTTTTATGATGATGTTATGTGGTGTAAGATTGCCGTGACATAATTTCTTATGTTTAGGTGAACTGTTAAGCATATCAAGAAGATCAAGCTTTAAGTATCTATCCAAATGTGCAGAATTAATATAATCAGTTAATTTCTGCTTCTGAACTGGAAGATAAGGGCATTTCTTACTATGAATATTAGTCTGAATTTTAATAAGCTTATCCATATATTCATCTAATTTGTCAGGATTATTCATCATAAGAGTGTAAAGTGATTCACCATAAATGTCAGGATACATAAAAGCCCATTGACCGTTAATGGTAGTAACCTGCTCAATTGATGGAGCACCGACCTTTAATCCTTCAATCTTTGAAGTAAAAAAAGCCTCGGCGAAAACATCTTCCTTAGAATATCCTTCGTTAAATACTTTATAAACAGCATCATTGTGCTTTATGATGCGATTATTTCTTCGGGTGTTAATAACATTTTCATTAATATTAGTATTCATCTGTATCATTCCTCCCAAGTATATTACTAAAAAGGTTAAATTATTATAATTGTTAACATAAGTATACCATAAGTAGATAATGTTTGCCACAATCCTTGCAAAAATAAGGTGTTAGGGTTATAATCTATATACTGAAGATAAGATAAAAAGGGTTTAATAAAAAATATGAAAGGATGAAATTCAGATGCTTAATGCCCGAAGTATCTGAGCCTGAATATGAAAGTATGATTTTCTGCTAATAATATTCGGGATAGGTAGAAAAATAATGTTAGATATTAAATTACTAAGAAATAATTTTGAAGAAGTTGAAAAAGCACTTTCTACAAGAAATGAAGAATTTGATTTAAGCTTATTTAAAGATTTAGATGAAAAGAGAAGAAATCTTTTAGGTGAAGTTGAAGCATTAAAGGCTGAACAGAATGCAACATCTAAGCTTATTCCACAGTATAAGAAAGAAGGAAAAGATGTAGCTCCAATTATGGCTGAAATGAAAGAAATTTCAGAAAAAGTTAAGACTTTAAACGGAGAATTAAGCAAGGCAGAAGAAGATTTAAATAATTATATGCTTACACTTCCTAATATTCCTAATCCAACAGTTCCTCAGGGGATGACGGATGAAGATAATGTTGAAATCAGAAAGTTTGGAGAACCTACTAAGTTTGATTTTGAACCAAAGGCACATTGGGACCTTGGTGCAGATTTAGGAATCCTTGATCCTGAAACAGCAGCAAAGATTAGTGGTTCAAGATTTACAGTATATAGAGATTTAGGTGCAAAGCTTGAAAGAGCAATCGTTAACTTTTTCCTTGATACTCATACTACAAAGCACGGATATACAGAAGTATTCCCACCATTTATGGTTAGCCGTGAAAGTATGACAGGAACAGGTCAGTTACCTAAGTTTGAAGAAGATGCATATAAGGTTCAGGGTGATGGTAAGGAATATTTCTTAGTTCCAACAGCAGAAGTTCCTGTAACTAATATGTACAGAAACCAGATTTTAGATGGATCAAAACTTCCTATTATGCATTGTGCATACACAGCTTGTTTCCGTGCAGAAGCAGGTTCAGCAGGTAGAGATACAAGAGGTCTTATCAGACAGCATCAGTTCAACAAGGTAGAATTAGTTAAGTTCTGTAAGCCTGAAACATCTTATGATGAATTAGAAAAGCTTACAAGAGATGCTGAAGATGTTCTTCAGATGTTAGGACTTCCTTACAGAGTTGTTAAGATTTGTATTGGTGATCTTGGATTTACAGCAGCAATGAAATACGATATTGAAGTTTGGATGCCAAGTTATGGTAGATATGTTGAAATTTCAAGTTGTAGTAACTTTGAAACATTCCAGGCAAGACGTGCTAACATTAAGTACAAAGATAATGCAGGCGACAAAGCTGAATTTGTACACACATTAAATGGTAGTGGTGTTGCTGCAGGTAGAACAACAGCAGCTATTCTTGAAAACTATCAGCAGGCTGATGGAAGCATCGTAATTCCTGAAGTTTTAAGACCATATATGGGTGGACTTGAAAAGATTGAAGCAAAATAATAATTATAGAAAATAAAGATTTACGGAAGAGTAAAGCCTTACAATGTAGGGCTTACTTTTCTGTAAACATTTGCATCTGTGGCTCAGCAGGATAGAGCAACCGCCTCCTAAGCGGTAGGTCGCTGGTTCGAATCCAGTCAGGTGCGTTAGCATGCTATGCATGTAATTTAATATTGGAGAAAAATGATGGATTATATTGTAATGGATTTGGAGTGGAATCAGAATCCTTACGGAAAAAGTCATTGTCATACGGATTTAACTTTTGAAATAATAGAAATTGGAGCTGTTAGGGTAAGTGATGATAGAAAGACCATTGTGGATTCTTTTCAACAGGTCATAAAGCCCAGAGTTTTCAAGAAACTTCACTATAAGATTCAGGAAATTACCCATTTCACTGAAGAAGAGTTAAATGATGGAAAAGATTTCAGAAAAGTAATAAGAGATTTTCTGGAATGGTGCGGTGATGATTATATTTTCTGTACATGGGGGTCAATGGATTTGACTGAATTGCAGAAGAATATGAAACATTATAATCTGGAAAGAGTATTGGATTTTCCGTTATTCTATGTTGATTTACAGAAAATGTTCAGCTTAAGATATGATGACGGACATATGAAAAGAAATTTGACCAGTGCTGTTGAGTATTTAAACATTCAGGAAGAGCATGAGTTCCACAGGGCTTTAAGCGATGCTTATTATACAGCCAGAATTTTACAATCTATGGACTACGATAAATATAAAGATCGTTTATCAATTGACACATTTTATTCCCCTAGAATTAAAGAAGAAGAAATATTCGTTAGATTTGATGAATATACTAAACTTGTTACCCGTGAGTTTTTGACTAAGGACGAATTGTTTGCAGACAAAGACGTAAGACTAATGTTATGTAACAAGTGTGATAAGCCGTTAAAGAAGCACCTTGACTGGTTTTCCGATTGTGGAAAAACATATTATTGTCTTGGAGAATGTAAGGAACATGGATATGTTAGGGGCAAAATAAAGATAAAAAAATGTGAAGAAGATAGTTTTTATGCTATCAAGATTATGAAGTCTACAGATAAGGCGGGGGCCGACAGTATCTATGAAAAACAAGAGTCAATAAGAGAGAAGAGACGAGAGAGAAGACAGAAATATTTAAATAGGGAAATCGTCATAGAAGAATGGGAAGACGAAGATGACGATTAAATTAAAAGAGCTGCAAATCATTGTTGATTAGCAGCTCTTTTTAAATTATGTTAATAAAATACATTAAAAACCAACCGTGTGTTGATAATTTCTATTTTGTATTTTGGTAGTTTTCCATTAATGCTTCTAATTCCTGTAAAAGACAATCAACCTTTCCGTAAAAAGCGTCATTGTTTGCAGGACTATCAAAGTTATCTCTAATACCTGTTAAAGTATCAATAATCTTGTTAAGTTTCTTTTTACCGTTGTCATTTAAGTAAAGTAAGTAACGGCTACGTTCATTTTCCTGTGGTGTCATTTTCTTTAAGAAAACTTCAATGTTTGGCTTCTCTCCGATAAATCTATATGTAATAGATGGAGAAGCATGGTTGAAAAGTTTCTGAAGATGATAAATATCTCCTGTTTCTTTGTAATAGTTCCATGCATACGTTTTTCTCATAGTCTGAGCACCGATTGAATTTAAACCAATCTTGTGTCCTGCACTTCTAAGTACTCTGTAAGCCTGTTCTCTTGATACAGGTTTGTTTGATGAACTATGTCCAAGAATAAGATATGCTTCAGGATCTTTACCCTTAGTATACTCATTAATAATCTGCTGTAATTCTTCAGGAACTGTAAATACATTCTTCATATTCCTTGTTCCAATAGTAACTTCGATTTCTTTTTTTCCGGTTACATCTTTGTTCTTGAATGCAAGAATGTCCTGGAGCTGGAGTCCTGTTCCAACACCTAATTCGAACATAATATAGTACTTGTAATCAACCTGCTTTAATGTTTCACCGAAATTTTTTAATGTTTCCTGATCTTTAATAGGTGCAACCCAATTCATAAAAGTACCTCCTGATAATACATTGAAAAAATTTAATATCTTCTATTTCTCTTAGATGCTCTTATCTGATTAAGACGTCTGTTAGTCAGAATAAGAACTAAAATAACAACTACAATAATGATGATAACAACCACCAAAGGAACAAAAAATCCCGGAAGTTTAAATGAAGACTTCTTAGAGTTTTTATTAGAAACTGTGGTTGAAGATTCCTTATTTGAAGAATCTTTGCCTGAATTGTTCTTTGCCACTGCAGTTTTGCTATTTTTATTGTTGCCTGTATTATTTGCCGCAGTTGTAGTCTGCTGTGAAGCTGTTGTTGATGCCACGGTTACAGTTGAGTCAGTCTTGCCTGAATCAGATGAATAAACTACTTTTGCAGTACCAACGGATTTGTCGCCATACTTGTAGGTAATGGTAGCAAATGAATCTTTAGTGTAGTTAAATTTTACATCAGATGTTAATTGTGAAAATTTAGCTGTTTTAGGTAAAACAATGTTTGATGTTTTATCTATATATATCGAATCTGTTGTGTTACAGAAAGGTGACTGTAAAGTAACCTTATTGTCAGAATCAAATCTTTTGTCATTGTTAGAAACATTTTGTAAACCAAAATTATTAAAACCATAATCTAATAATTCCTTAGTATCCTTGTATACATTAGTGCCGTTAGAGTGCAAAACAACAGCTATAAGAGTCATACCGTTTCGTTTTGCATATGTAACAAGTGTTGTTCCTGACTGGTCTGTAAAACCTGTTTTTCCACCGATAATACCATCATAGTAGTAACCACTTGTAGGCCAAACCATCTTGTGACGCTGGATTGCAGTGGCGTCGGTTTTACGTTTGTTATTGTGCTTAATGGTATATGTAGTTGTATTAACAATATCATTAAATACAGAATGCTTAGAAGCTGCTCTTGTAATCATTGCCATGTCATAAGCTGTTACATAATGGTTTGGATCATGTAAACCGTTAGCGTTGGCAAAATGAGTGTTAAGGGCACCGGCTTCCTTAGCTCTTTTGTTCATCATTTCAGCAAACTTCTTAGTAGATCCTGCAATGTGTTCACCAAGTGCTGTGGCAACTTCGTTGGCTGACTGTAACATTAATGCATAAAGACAATCCTTTACAGTCATTTGTTCACCTACAGAACACCCCATATTGGCATCTCCATATTGTAGGCTGTGAATAGTTGCGTCAGAAAATGTTACCGTTTCATCCATCTTACAATTCTCAATTGTAAGCAAAGCAGTCATAATCTTTGTAATACTTGCAGGGTACATCTTCTTATTACATTTCTTATCATATAAAACAGTACCTGTTGAAGCTTCGATTAAAACGCCTGTCTGACCATAGATTGAAGGCCCTTTAGGCCAGTTAGTCTTTGTTGCTGCGTTTACAGTTACAGGTGCTACATTTATAGTTCCAATACAGGAACTTATTAACAAAATAACTATAAGTATTTTAGATATAATTTTTTTCATTTGATCCCTTTCTGATCTTATATATAATTCCATTGTAATTTTAATATAAGTTTATTTATAATTAAATTTTATATAATCTAATTTAGTAAAATATACTACTAAAATCATTACAGATAATTTTACAAAAAAAATAGATAAAAATCAATATAATAAACTTAATAATTTAAAAATATCATATTTTGAATAAACAAAAATATAAGCAGTACCACAATAATAGTACTGCTTATAAATATAATAAGATGTGAGAAACATTTTGTAAAGTTATAATAAATGTACTTAGCTAACTCTGGATTTTATAACCTTTAATCTTGTAAATTCTTCTCTTTCTTTTTCTTCCAAAGCATTTTCAATAGTTTTTACAAGAGCTTCATAATTTGGTATGGTTATGTTCTTTAAAGCATTAGCACGTTTCTGTGTTTTCTTAATATTGTAAGCAAGGCGGTAAGCTGAATTTTCAATCATTGAAAGCTTAATTGTCAAATCTTTAACCTTTTCAAAGCTTGCCTTAGCCTGATCAAGTGATTCAGTAGTGCCAAAGAAAGAATAAACAGGATTACGCTTTTCTTCTTTATATTTTACAAGAGGAATTTCTGTACCCATAATACTTCTTGTCTTTATTCTTATATCATTTTCAGGGGTAACGTTAAATGCAAAAGTCTCAACATTTTTTATACCCAATTCAATGTTTGCCTTTTCCAAAGCAATATATGCAGACTTAAAAGTTTCATCAATCTCTGACTGAATGGCTTTAGCCTGATCATTTAAATCCATAATTTCACGGACCAAAATATTTCGTTTTTTGTCCATAAGTTCATAACCCTGTCTTGCAAGAGCAAGGGAACTTTTGGCAGACATTAGGTTTCCTTTTGTAGGAACAGTATTTAAATTCATATAAACCTCCTACGTTTCTGATAATATTTATAAAAACTATGCCATAGAATCATAATATTTATCAAGTATTTTTGTATCAATTCGGTCAAGTTCCTCTTTTGGAAGAATGTGAAGAAGCTTCCAACCTAAATTCAAAGTTTCAAAAATATTTCTGTTAACACCAAGACCCTGACCAACAAATTCTTTCTCAAAAGCCTTACCAAATTCAAGATATTTCTTGTCTGTAGATGAAAGTTCATCTTCACCGATTACGGAAGCTAATGCTCTTGCGTCACCTACTTTTGCATAAGCAGAGAATAACTGGTTAGCTACATCCTGATGATCCTCTCTTGTAAAGCCTTCACCGATACCGTCTTTCATAAGACGTGAAAGAGAAGGTAAAACATTAATTGGAGGATATATGCCCTGACCATTTAAACTACGGTCCAAGGTAATCTGTCCTTCAGTGATATATCCTGTTAAGTCAGGAATAGGATGAGTAATATCATCATTAGGCATTGTAAGAATAGGAATCTGTGTTACAGAACCCTTAGCACCTTTTATAATGCCTGCACGTTCATAAATTGTTGCAAGTTCACTGTACAAATAGCCCGGATAACCTTTTCTTGAAGGAATTTCACCTTTAGAAGAAGAAACTTCTCTCATGGCTTCTGCATATGTTGTCATATCAGTTAAAATAACAAGAATATGCATATCTTTTTCATAAGCAAGGTATTCAGCTACAGTAAGTGCAACTTTAGGTGTTATAAGACGTTCTACAACAGGATCATTAGCCATGTTAAGGAACATTACCGTATGTTCCAAAGCACCTGATTCTTCAAATGATCGTTTGAAGAAATCAGCAACGTCATTTTTAACACCCATTGCTGCAAAAACAACAGCAAATTTTTCGTCTGTGTCATCTCCAAGAGAAGACTGGTTAACCAATTGAGCAGCCAATTGGTCGTGTGGAAGTCCATTTCCGGAGAAGATAGGTAATTTCTGACCACGGATAAGTGTTGTAAGTCCATCTATTGCGGAAATACCTGTTCTAATATAGTTTCTTGGATATTCACGGCTTACCGGATTAAGAGGCTTGCCGTTAACATCTCTTTTTTCACCAACAATAGGAGCAAGTCCGTCAATAGGTTTTCCAATACCATTAAAAGTCCGTCCAAGTATTTCAGGAGACAAAGCTACCTCCATGGGATGACCTGTTAACTTAGTATGGGTATTTGTAAGGGACATACCTTCAGAACCCTCAAAAACCTGAATAATTGCTTTGTCTTCATATATTTCAATAATACGACCGAGACGCTTTTCGGCGCCATCGTTAATTGAAAATTCAACAATTTCATCAAAGGCTGCATCTTTAACGCCTTCAAGGGCTATCAAAGGTCCGTTGATTTCGCTTAATCCTAAATATTCAATTGCCATAAATAGCACCTCCTTAAGCGTTTTCTTCCATAACTTTATTATAGAAGTTGTCAATTGCTAATTTATAATCGTCAAACATACTTAGCTTATTGTTAGGAACATCATATTTAATTGAAATTATTTTTTCAAAAATATTATGTTTTTTAAGAACAGACATAGGCATACCCATTGAGATAAGTTTGCCTGCTTTTTCCTGTAAATACAAAATAGTCTGCATCATAAGAAGCTGTTTCTTTAAAGGAACGCAGGTATCCTCACTGTGGAATGCGTTCTGCTGTAAAAATCCCAGACGAATAACTCTGGCTATTTCAAGGGTTAATTTCTGATCGTCAGGCAAAACATCGCTACCGATAAGTTTTACGATTTCCATTAATGAACTTTCCTGATTTAAAATGGCAAGAATCTGAGTTCTGCATGAAATAAAATCAGGACCTACGTTAGTGTTGTACCAGTTGGCAAGTTCATCTACGTATTCACTGTAACTTGTAAGCCAGTGAATGGCAGGGAAATGTCTTGCATAAGCTAATGATTTATCAAGTCCCCAGAAGCAACGGACGAAACGTTTAGTATTCTGAGTAACCGGTTCAGAAAAGTCACCACCCTGAGGTGAAACTGCACCGATAATTGATATGGAACCTTCTGTACCATTTAAATTCTCCATATATCCGGCTCTTTCGTAAAAAGCTGAAAGTCTGCTGGCAAGATAAGCCGGGAAGCCTTCTTCCGCAGGCATTTCTTCCAGACGACCGGATAATTCACGAAGAGCTTCAGCCCATCTTGAAGTAGAATCTGCCATAATGGCTACGTGATAGCCCATATCTCTATAATATTCTGCCAAAGTAATACCTGTGTAAATACTTGCCTCACGGGCTGCAACAGGCATATTACTTGTGTTGGCAATAAGTGTTGTTCTATCCATAAGAGGATTGCCTGATTTTGGGTCAATAAGTTCTGAAAATTCATCCAAAACCTGTGTCATTTCATTTCCACGTTCACCACAGCCAATATAAATAATAATGTCAGCGTCTGCCCATTTTGCAATCTGGTGCTGGTTCATTGTTTTTCCTGTACCAAATCCACCGGGAATTGCAGCAGTACCGCCTTTTGCAAGAGGAAAGAGAGTATCCATAATTCTCTGACCTGTAACCAAAGGCTGTGTGGCTCCAAATCTTTTAGTAATTGGACGTGGCTGTCGGATTGGCCATTTCTGTGTTAATGAAAGGTTCATAGTTGAACCGTCATCCTTCTTGATTGTTACGATTGTATCGTTAATGGTATATTCGCCATCAGGAGCAGTCTTAATTACAGTACCTGACACTGTAGGCGGAACCATGGATTTATGCATTATGGCTCTTGTTTCCTGAGTTTCGGCAATAATTGTACCGCCTGAGATGTAATCACCTTCAGAAACGGTAATATGCACATTCCATTTCTTATTAATATCAAGTGAATTAACATTTACACCTCTTGAAATAAAAGCACCTGACTGCTTTTGTATCTCACTTAAAGGTCTTTCTATACCATCAAATATATTATTTAAAATTCCAGGGGCTAAAGTTACAAATATGGCACTATCTGTACCATAAACAAGTTCACCCGGTTTAAGTCCACTGGTTTCTTCATAAACCTGTATGGTAGTCATTTCGGAAGTAAGGCTAATTACTTCACCAACTAACCTTTCAGAACTAACATAAACCATTTCACCCATTTTAAAGTCTGTTTTTCCTTTAATATAGATAACAGGTCCGTTAATTCCATAAATCTTACCTGTTTTTTCCAATTTAGTGCCTCCTACAATGTTATTGCAAATAAATCCTGTTGGTCAGCAAGTCGTGTTTTAAAAGAATTGTCAATAAGAATGTTTTTTTCAGGAACAATGGTACGTGTTCCACCTAAAAATTCTTTATTGTAAATTTCAATATTTCCTCCAGTCTTGCTTTTTAATTCATCAAGCAAAGATGAATCATTAGGATCAATGTATATAGTAATATCTACATCAGAATATTCGCTCATTATATTTTTTATCTGATTTTCAAGATACACTAAGTAATCGTTAGTTTTTCTATATTCAAGTAATTTTTCACGAACTCTATCAAAAACTTCAATTTTAATAGCTGATTGTTTTTGAGTAAGTTCTTTTTTGATTTTCATTTGTTCGGAAGAAAGTTTCTTCTTAGAATTAGCTCTAACCTGATTCATTAGAGCTTTCTTTGATTCTTCAGCCAATTGAGATGCAGTTTCCTTGTGAAGTTCTAAGTCATCGTCCAAGGACTGCTTGTAACTACTGAGAGATTCTGCACTTTTTGAACTGGCGCTTTCAAGAGAAAGGCTTCTAAAGTGGTCCATTTTTTCTTCTATAGTCATAAGTCTCACATCCTTTCTATATTTTTATGCCAATTGCTTCATTAATGTAATTAGTAATGAAATTTGGTTGACGTCCTGAGCCGTGGCGGTCAGGAATCTCTACAAGAAGAGGTTGCTTCCTGTTAAGTTTAATATCATCTACAAGTTCAGGAATTTCAAAACTTAGCTTTTCAGTTAAAAGTAAAATTCCTAAATCCTTGTCTTCAAGAATTTTTTCAACTGCCTGTTTTGCTTCGCGACGACCATGAACAACTTCACCTTCCACACCTGCAAGTCGCATGCCGGTAAGAGTATCAATATTGTCGCTTATTAAATACATTTTCATAATAAAATCCTGCTTAAAATAGATTATGCAACGTGTGTTAAAATAAGGAATGCAACTATGAATCCCCAAAGAGCAATACCTTCTGCAAGAGCTACGAAAATAAGTGCTTTACCGAAAACGCTTGAGTCTTCACTTAATGCACCAAGAGCAGCACTGGCAGAACTTGCAACGGCATAACCACTACCAATACATGAAAGACCTATTGCAAGACCTGCAGCAATAAGACCTAAACCACTTGAAATTGTTGCAGTATCAGCAACAGCAGCATTAGCTGTACTTGTAAAGATAAATACAGTTCCTAAAAGGAAAACACCAAAGAATGCTACAACATTTCCAATAACTGTTCTCTTAAAACGACCTTTAGTCCGTTCACCTACAAAATATCCGATAACAGGTAAAATAATTGTAAGTAATAAAGCAACTGTAAATAAAATACTAATAAACATAATAAAATCCTCCTCGTTTTTAAAAAATTAAAGTTTATTTTTTATATTTTTTTCTATAAGGTACAAATTCACGTCCTGATCCTTCATAGAAACGACCAAACATTTCGTAATATTCAAGACGAAGAACCTGAATTCCAACAACTAAACCTTCCATTGCCATTACGATAATATTTCCAATAATGACAACAACAATATTGGCTGAACCACCATTCTCAGCACCTGCAAGTGTCATAACAACCTGCATCATAGCTGCATGGCTTATGGCAAAAACACCAATACGCAGGAAAGAAAGAGCGTTGGATAAATAAGTTATTAAATAGTCAAATAATTCAAAAAATGCAGTTGCGGCAAAAATGCCTTTTGAATCTTCTATTAAAGGCTGCTTCTTTGAAACAAGGTTTTTAAGTGGTTCCTCAAGGAAAATAAGAATAAGAGGAACACCAAACATTATTACTGCCAAAATAGTTCCAGGTAAAGGTTTGCCTGTCATATATAAAATAATAACGGCAATAATACTTGCGTAAAATACAAGTCCGGTAACGGCGTTTGGTCCAAAAAGAGCTTTGCCTAAATTCTTTTGCTTAATGGCATTGGCAATATTTATAATCATTGTAGAAATAATTACAAAAGAGCCAAATAAAAATGCTGCAACCAAAACAATATTAATACTGCCAAGGAAAGGCAAGGTAATCATTGAATTAAGAGGACTTATAAACGACTCAAATTCAAATCCAAAGAAGCTTCCGAATAAAGCACCGAAAATACAGGAAAAAAATCCTGCGGCACAAATTATTCCGGCAAGATCCATTTTTTTAGTTTTGTAAACAATAAGACCACCAATAAGTAAGCATAAGCCCTGACCTAAATCTCCAAACATAATACCAAATATGAAAGCATAGGTAATTGTAAGGAATAAAGTAGGGTCAATTTCGTTATATGCAGGTAAACCGTACATTTTTACAAATAACTCAAAAGGTCTTATAAAACGGTTATTTTTAAGCTTTGTAGGCGGTATGGATTTATGGTCGTCAACATCATCGCTAACAATACAAACAACGTTAGGATCGTCATCTGTCTCCTTAAGAAGTTTCTTGGCTTCCTTAGTAGTCATCCAACCACATAAAACCTGAAATGTTACACCGGAATCCCTTGTTACGGCAGCTAACTTTCGAACATCAAAATTACTGAAAGCAATCTCAATTCTTCTGCAGGCTGAAACAAGTTTGTCACGGTTAGTTTCTACAACTGTGGAAATTTCAGCGTTTTTGGATTTTATTTTTTCGTCTAACTCAGCTTTGTTCTTTGCAATGTTTAAACATTCATCGTTAGGAAATCCCTTGTATTGTTTTGGAATAGGAATTTCATCAAAATGAATATTTCTAAAATCCTTTGCAACTTCATTAAATTTATCTATTGGTGCAAAAAATACACCGTACACATATTCTGACTCCACAAGACAAGTTAAAAATATTTCATCCATGTCAGGATCTAAGTAAGATTCAAACTTATCGAATTCCGACCTTGGAATTTTTCCGAATCTGTACTTAAAAAATTCCATGTCATAAATTCCTTTTAATGAATAATTTAACGTTTTAAAAGGAGCAAGAACTGCATAATCCTGATTTAAGGCATCCAACTGCTTTTCAAGATTAGTTACTTCAGTACGAATATCGTCGATTTGCTCGTCAATTTTGTCGATAAATTTCTGAGCCTTGTTTACGTTAATCTTGGAAATGGTAGCCTTTTCAGGATTCTTTACAAGTAACATTAATTCACGGCTTTTTGTTAACATAGCCTTAAAAGGATTCTCTTCCGTAAAAGTAGTAAACTGTTCCGCAGAACTTAGTTCTGAAAGAGCATTTTCAAGGTGAATGTCGTGTTTACTAAGATAATGATCAACAAGATAATCAATCTCAGTTTTAGGCCCTGCTAATGTTACGAAACTCATTTTTTCAATCATTACAGAACACCTCTCTTTTGATTAATATATTGGGAGATGGCTTCCGGTTTGTATCCGTATCGAATACATTCAAGTGCTGTTACAACGCGGGCAACTTCCATATTTTTCAAATGGAAGTAGGCATTAATAGCAGCCAGTGAATATGGAGCATCTTTAAAATCCTTCATATTAATAGCATCTAAAATATCACTAAATTGAGCCTCCATATTCTTGGTAGAATCGAAACCATAAGTCTTGCCATAATAGCTGTTGCTTATTATTTCATATAGGACTGTGTTGTTTTCGGCTTCAACCATGCGCTTAATTTCGTTTTTGTCCAGATAATAATTAACCGGAATCAGAAATGAATAAATCTGTGCATCAGATAAAACATAATAATTCTTGCATCGATAAATCCATAACATATTAAGCAAGTCAATGTGAGGTCCAAAAGACTTCTTAAAATACGGCCGTTCTCCTTTTGGAACAAAATAATCCGGATGATTCCAAATATATGAAAAGAAGAACAAATCCAGATTCATTTCAAAATCAAATAAAACGGGATTGTCTAATTTAAGAACTTCTCTTAAAGGTTTCTCGTATAAAGTACCTGAAAGATTGTCAACGAACTCTTCAATGGTATTAGACAATACCAGCTTATCAATATTAATCTTTGTGTGTCGCTTAAAGTGCTTGTCAGTTAAAACAGGATTAGCATTAGAACGGCTATCCATAATATTTCTCATACATGCTTTCAAAATAGAAATCTCATATTTCATAAAGTAGTATTCCAAATATTTCTTCTGACTATTTCCTGCAAAATGATATATCTTAGAAAAATCACTATAAGTTGAGAATGTCATTCTGCTTTCAACTTCACCACGGTGTGCAAGTGCCGGGTCCATACTGGCAAGTACTTCTCCGTATGCAGGGGTGGTCTGTAGAAAACTAATTAATTCTGCAACGGTTGTAAAGTGAGTGATTTCTTCATATTGCTCAGGAGAAAGTAATTTATTCTTCATGGCTCTAATCTTTGTAGTCATGCCACTGTAAGCAACCAGATTGCCTTTCAGCATAAAATCACTCCTTTATTATTTCATTAAATATATCATCAACCCATTTAGCAGAGTTTTCATTATAAATACGATTAAGCTGTTCAATGTCATTGTCACAGTCTATACGGCATTGTTTTAAAGCATTCTCGTTTTCGGCATCTAATGCTAGTTGGAATTGACTTACTTCGTAATCGTTCTTTTTCTGAAGATCTTCATCAAAAGCTCTCTTCTGTTGCTTAATCATCTCAGCATATTGAGCTTTCTCATCCTGAGTCTTTTGTAAAATTTTAGCAGAAGCAGAATCAATTTCGGCTAGTTGCTTAATAATGCTGTTAATGTCCTGACTCATACAAACCTCCTTGTTATTATTATATTATTACAGTGTCAAAGGGTATTATTCCATCTGTGCCTGAACAATGGGAATAACGACCTTGGAACACACATATTTTAAAAAGCAAAAAATCCCCGATAAAAAATATCGAGGAACAAAAGAAAAACGAATCTTTGAGGAACTTATAAGAACCTCAAAATACTTATGAATTCACTTTAGCACTTTTGAGAAAAATTGCAACAAAAACTTGAAAAAAACTCCATTAAAAAGTAAAATTTTAAATGATTAAAAAAAAGCCAGAACAAATAAAAAATTACCATTAAAAAGGAGACGCAAATAATGAGATTACGAAATGTGCCGGGCTCAAGAGAAGCCATTGCAGACAGCCCGTTAGCAATAAACGAACCAAAGGAATTAAAGGGAAAATGGAACGAAGAATTTGGAAACAACAACCCTATTAGAATTGAAATCGGAATGGGAAAAGGCAAGTTTATAACACAGCTTGCAATGGAAAATCCTGATATCAACTATGTAGGAATAGAAAAATATTCAAGTGTATTAATCAGAGCAATTGAAAAGTGTGAAGACATAGAAATAAAAAACTTACGTTTCATTAGAATGGAAGCAGAATACATTCAGGATGTTTTTGAAAAAGACGAAGTAGACAGAATATACTTAAACTTCTCCGATCCATGGCCTAAGGACAGACATGCCAAGAGAAGACTTACATCAAAGCAGTTCTTTGAAAGATATGATGGCATACTAAAGAAAGATGGAATTGTAGAATTTAAAACAGACAATGACCTTCTATTCCAGTTCTCATTAGAACAGGTGCCGGAAGCAGGCTGGAACTTAGATAAATTCACTTGGGATCTTCACAATGATGAAGAAATGGTAAAAGGAAATGTAATGACAGAATATGAAAGTAAATTCTCAGCAATGGGAAATCCAATTCATAAGCTGATAGCATCAAGATAACATGAAAGATACCCTGCCAAAACAGGGTATCTTTATAAGATATAATTATTTACTTTCTTCTTTTTCTTTCATTTCTTCCTTTGCCTCACGAACTTTTTCATTCTTTACAATAGGCATGTCAATATTCTTAGCTTCCAGTCGTTCGTTAACCCAATCTTCAAGCAAACCTGCAATAACGGCTACGCATGGAACACCAAGAAGCATTCCCGGTATGCCGGCAATCCAGCCACCAAGTGTAATGGCAAAGATAATCCACAAAGGTCGGAGCCCTGTAGAGTTGCCTAGAATCTTAGGTCCGATAAGGTTACCGTCAAGCTGTTGAATGATAATAATCAAAATAGCAAAAATAAGAGCGCTGTTCAAAGAATAAATGCACAAAAGCAAAATACTTGGAATACCGCCAAGGAACGGACCGAAGTAAGGAATCATATTAGTAATTCCCACAACAATTCCAACCAGCAAAGCACAGTTAGAAAATCCAGGAACGCCAAAGAGGCTAATAATCATCATACTTACAAAAGTCAGCGCACCAATAATCAAAGAGTCAATCATCTTTCCGTCAAAGAAATTACTGAAAATATGAATTGAACGCTTGATAACAGCGCAAATTTTGTCAGCACGTTCTTCGTCAAAAATAGCATAAATAGTACGTTTAATTCCACGAGACTGCATTTTCTTATCAATCAAAAGATAAATAGAAACGATAATGGCAACGATGAAATTAAAAACAAACTTAATAATACTAACACCGGTTACAACAATAGTAGTAGTTAATTTTGAAATAAACTCACCTAAAAATTCCTGAATGGTAGAATCGGCATTACTAATAGATTTAATCAGATAATCCAACTGAAGTTCAGGATGTTTAGCTGCAATAGTATTAATATAACTAATAAGGGCATCTCCCCATTCAGGAAGTTTGTCCAGCAACTGAGTCAGGCTATCGATAATTTCGGGAACAATATAAATAATACCCACAACCAAAAAAACAATAACCAAAACATAAGAAAAGGTAATGGCAAGCAAATGAGCCAAAACATTATTCTTCACATAAAGCCACTTTTCGAAAACGGTATGATGTAGCCAACTAACCAAAGGGTTAATAAGAAAGGCAATCAAAATACCAATCAAAAAAGGTGACATAGTAGCAAGCAGATTATTAATAACTGAGAGAGTAGAGTCCCAGAAAAAAACTGCTCTGGCAATAATACAAATAACAAGTACAGTCAAAATAGTATAAATAGAAATAGTAAAATACCTGCTATCTGCTTTAAACTGATTCTTCTTCTGCATAAATAAGAACCCCCTAAAATAAAAGTCATAAAGATAGTATAATTATAAAACAAAGTATAAACAAGGGTAAATATGCAAATAATAAAAATAAAAAAATCAAAACTGAAAAAAGCGTATTATAATAAGAAAAGAGTCATAATAAAAGCAAAAAAGATAAAATAAAAAAACGTCGGGAACCCTTATAAAATGGGGGAAAAATACCATACAAAAATAAATATTACAAAAAATTAAAAAAAAATTAAAAAAGTGGTTGCATTTTTCTACAAGTAGTACTATAATAACCCTTGTCGCTGACGAAGAGACAAAAACAAAACAAGCGCCTCTAGCTCATTTGGTAGAGCACCTGACTCTTAATCAGGGTGTGCAGGGTTCGAGCCCCTGGAGGCGCACTTGCGGGTACCGTTTCGGACATTAAATTGCCTGGGGTGGTACTTTTCTTTGTGCGTAAGCAATGAGTCACATATAAATAAAAAAAGAATATGCTGTAAGGAAAGCTTGCTTTCACTACAGCATATTCTTTTTTTATTTGATGCGACGAATGTCGCATCAGCGAGATGAAGCAAAGCGTAATCGAGCTGTATGTGACTCATTAAAGCGGTGAGAGTGAGTTAAATGCCGCATCAGCGAAATGAAGCGAAGCGTAATTGAGCTGTATGTGACTCATTAAAGCGGTGAGAGTGAGTTAAATGCCGCATCAGCGAAATGAAGCAAAGCGTAATTGAACTGTGCACTGCTCATAGTGAAACAAAAATTAACAATACAGTTTTATAAAAACGTTTTCTATACTATAATCACTCGCAGGAAGACTATGTTCTGAATTTAGAGTAAATGAAAAACAAGAAATGTATTGAAAATATAATATTATTAATTCTAATTTAATTCCATTTAAGAGTAAAAGAATATTAATTCACGGAGGAAAAATTATATGAGAAGTAAAATTTTTTTAATTGCAATAGTCATTTTCCTGGTATGCCTTTTGTTGGAACAGTTGAAAAGAACAAAAAAGGAAGGTTTAGATAAACTGTCAATTGGAGGATTATCAGTAGCAATTATAGGAGTAGTGATTGTTTTAATTTCTTCTATTTTTGTATAGAAAAAGAAAGTAGTTGAAATATAAATAAAATACATTAAAGAGGAATAAAGAATGATTTTATCAATGATAAAAAAGTATCTACACATAAAAGCTTGTTTGCAATAGATTTGTTAGGAGATTTTATAGTGCTAAATATACCAACTATTTTATGTACATTGGATATTGCAAAGAAAAAGAGAAATTAATTGGGGTCGAAACGTTCTCGCAAATATATATGTAAAGTAATAAGTTAATAGATATTGAGTAAACAACATTAGTTATCAATAAGTATTAACTTATTATTTTTATATTGATAGTATACCGCAACTACGGTATATTAATTTCTATAGAAAACAATGAGGTGACAGGTTATGCTTAAAGAATATTTGCAGAAAAATAACATATCAGTGTATAAGCTTTCTAAAAAAAGTGATGTGCCCTATAGCACATTAAATGATTTGGTTAATTTGAAATTGCCTGTTGAAAACATACGTGCAGGACAGCTTAAAAGTATAGCAGATGCATTGGATGTTGAAATGGACGAATTATATAATTTATGTATATATAGAAAAAAAGTTTTTTCAGAGAGATATAATGTATATGGCGATGTGCTTATAAGACAGAAATCATTTTATATAGTTTTTTGCCAATCTGGGAAAAAATATACTAGAGAAGTTATGCCTGTAAAACATGAATCCACATTATATATTGATATACTTGCTCAATGGAAATTGGATGAAGAGTTAAGCAAGTTGGAATTGGAGGCTGCATATGAATCCTTACATTTTTAAAAGAAAAGATGAACCTATTGCAATAATAAATTTGACTGAGGATGGTTCAATAGTAAATTACAAACTTAATTCAAAATATGAAAGATATATTTGTGGAATAAAACAAAAAAGGATTGTCGCATTGGTGATAAATTTACAAAAGCGACAGTCCTTTTATTATTTTCGTTTACTAATTAACTTTATAATAAAGTGTTATGGCATCTTTCTGGCACACGGCATCAAGTGTGTATGCCTTTGATTTCCACCATGATTCTTTTGAACCATCAGACCAGCTTCTTGAGAATGAAGCCTGTCCGTATGTGTTTGTAAGCGTGTTGATCATGTTGTTGTACTGGTCCATCCCCACTTCGCCATACTGAACTCTTATTTCTGTTAATTCTTTATTCTTAAATACGTATACAAGCATACACGCGTTAGAATCAGTGTTAACAGGAATTCCAAGGACTGCTGGGGATTTTTCACCGTTGAACTTGTAAGTCAGGTAAGTGTATGTATCACCCTTGTCACTTGAATCTGCTGAAGCTTCGCTTGGATTATCCAGTGTTATGCTACGTTTTGATTCAAACTTTTTAACCTGGTTAATGTTTTTGTCAAAGATTGAATCTTTGGCAGTAGCTTTCTTAGAAGAATCTCCAAAGAAGTTTACATAATTATCAATTGTTTCGTCTTCGCCAATTTCTCCGTCTAATGAGCCATTTGTTTCAACTACGCTTAAAGCGGTTGTGCCCGCATTGTTATTTGCAACAGCACCGGCGTTGTTAGTGTCATTTTTTGAACTATTGTTTTTGCTGAAAATGAAAACAGCAATGCCTATAACTACCACCACGGTAAAAATAAGAATGTATAAAGCATTGTTATCTTTAGCAGTGCCGGGAGTCTTGTTTTTTCTCTCGCTCATAAAAAACCTCCATATTTGTGTTGAAACAATTTTATCACAAATAACAGCTAATATAAAGACAATAAAGTTACAAAAAGTAAAAAATGTGGTATCATCGTATTGAATTATACAAAAGAAAAAACAGGAAGGGATGTAAATATGAAGAAACTTTTAGCTATTGGAGAAGCATTAATAGATTTTATTCCCCGGAATACAGGAGTTCCAATTAAACAGGTGGAATCTTTTAAGCCGGCTGTAGGTGGAGCACCTGCCAATGTTTGTGGAGCATTTACTAAACTTGGAGGAGAGTCTAAGTTAATAACTCAGTTAGGTAATGATCCTTTTGGTGACAAAATTGTTGATGAATTTGAATATTATGGCATTGGATGTGAATATGTTTCAAGAATTAATGATGCCAATACTTCATTAGCTTTTGTTGCGTTAAAAGATGATGGTAACAGAGAGTTTTCTTTCTACAGAAAACCGGGTGCAGATATGCTTCTTAAGCCTGAAACAATAAAAAAAGATTGGTTTAAGGATGCTTTCGCATTACATTTTTGTTCAGTGTCAATTGGAGATTTTCCAATGAAGGATGCTCATGAGAAAGCAATTGAATATGCTGCAAACAATGGAGCAATTATTAGTTTTGACCCTAACGTAAGATTAGCACTTTGGGATGACATTGATTTACTTAGAAAGAGAATTAATGAATTTATTCCGAAGGCAGATATTGTTAAGATTTCTGATGAGGAACTTGAATTTATTACAGGAAAAGATAGCATTGAAGATGCTTTGCCACAGTTATTTACAGGCAGAGTTAAATTAGTTATTTATACTAAAGGTTCTGAAGGGGCAGAGGCATATACTAAGAGTGTAAGTGCAAGTGCACCGGCAGAAAAGGTTAATGCAATAGACACAACAGGTGCCGGAGATGCCTTTATTGGTTCATTATTATATCAGTTGGCAGAAGACGGTGTTACAACAGACAGCATTGCTGATTTGACAGAAGATAAATTAGAAGAATACTTAAAGAAATCTAATGGTTATTGCGCAAAAAGTGTACTGGAAAACGGAGCAATTGCATCTTATCCAACATCACTTTAATGTGTGCAATTTACACAAAAAACATTTAGTTTCGGATAATAAAAAATGAATATTGAATAACTGAATATTATTTGTTATAATGTAGACGTAGTACCTAATACTTAAATCTTTTAATTTTAATTAAAAGATGAGTCTCTCCTAAGACTCACAAGTATACTAACATATTTTTCAGTCCGGAACGGTTAATGGCAAGGGGGCCTTAACCGTTCTTTACGTTATATGGAGGAATTATGAAGACAGGTTGGTTAATAGTAAACGGATATTTGGAAAGTGAAAAGTTTGATGAAATATATAACTGGTTAATTGAAGCAACAGAAAAGAGAGATTGCAAGTTAAGAAAGCTTCCAAACGACCAGGTTGATTCAGTATTGAAAATTAGTTCCGGCAGCACGAATTGGAAGCAGAAGCCTGATTTTGTGTTATTTTGGGATAAGGATGTTAAGCTTGCAAAAACTTTAGAGGCAGAAGGTTTCAAAGTGTTTAACAGTGCAGAGGCAATAGAAACATGTGATGATAAAGCACTTACTTTTATTAAATTAAAGAACACGGATATTAAGATGCCTGCAACTTATATGGCACCAATGACTTTCGATAAGGAATACAAAGATTATACATTTGTGCTTCAAATTGAAGGCAGCCTTGGATATCCAATGGTAATTAAGGAGAACAAAGGCTCTTTCGGTGAACAGGTTTACCTTGTTAATAATTATTATGAAGCTGTTGAAAAAATAAAAGCTATAGGTCATTGTGATTTTATAATGCAGGAGTACATTGAAAGTTCAAAAGGCAGGGATGTGCGAATCCATATTGTGGGAGACAAGATAGTTACTGCAATGGAACGTGTTAACGAAGATGACTTCCGCGCCAACATTACAAATGGCGGAAAGATGAAGAAATACACGCCTACAGAGGAACAGTGTGAAATGGCACTTAAGGTCTGCAGAGAGTTAAAGCTTGATTTTGCCGGAGTGGACATTATGTTTGGAAAGCAGGGTGAACCTGTATTGTGCGAAGTTAATTCTAACGCACATTTTAAAAACATATATGACTGCACGGGAGTAAATGTGGCAGATGAAATTATGGAGTATATACTTAATAAAGTTTAGATAACACAGAAAATATCTGTCAGGCATATAATCTGATGACAAATTACGAAAAGCTTTATGAAAAACGAAAGAAATTCTAAAGATAGGGTAAAGAAAAAGTTAATTGTTGAAAATTGTATTGAAAATAAAAATATATGATGATATGATGTGTAGGAAAGAAAAAACGACAATATTGTATCACAATCAGACATTCAATACAGTTAATGACAAGATAAAGGGGTAAGAGTATGAATATATTAGAAAATATTAAATATTATGCAGCAACCAGTGAATCTAGGATTGCTATTAAAAGTGGAGATAGTGTTCTAACTTATAAACAGTTGGAGGAATATTCTAACAGGCTTGCTGCGTGGATTAATAGGAACCTTAGTAGCAACAAGGTTCCTATTGTTGTATATGGGCATAAGAATCCATATATGGTTGTGTGCTTTTTAGCGTGCGTTAAGTCAGGAAGGGCTTATTGTCCACAGGACATATCCATACCGGATACAAGAGTTATGGATACGGCAGAGTGTGTTAATCCTGAAGTGATTTTTAAAGTAGAAGGCGATATGGATTTTGATGGCTATAATGTGAAAAATCTTGACAGCATTAAAAAGATAATAGAAGAGGAACAGGAAGAATATTGTCCGGAATGGGCTACTAAACCGGAAGATGTATACTATATTCTGTTTACGTCAGGAAGCACAGGAAAGCCGAAAGGAGTAAAGATTACTTTTGACTGTTTAAACAATTATTTGGATTGGTCAGTTAATTTGGGAAGTTCAAAGCAGGACAAGGAAGGAAAGAATTTTGTCAATCAGGCACCATTTTCTTTTGATTTGTCGGTGATGGATTTGTATACAAGTCTTGCATGTGGTGGAACACTTCACACAATGACGAAGAAGATGCAGGAAGATTACAATGCTATGTTTGAACACTTTAAACAGTCAGACATTAATGTGTGGGTATCAACACCGTCTTTTGCAGATATGTGTTTGTCAGACAGAAAGTTTTCAGGAGAGTTAATTCCTAATTTGGAAGTATTTCTTTTTTGCGGTGAGGTACTTACAACGGCAACAGTTTCAAAGCTTCACCAGAGATTTCCGAAAGCTAAGGTTATTAATACATATGGACCAACAGAGTCTACAGTTGCAGTAACAGATGTTGAGATTACACCTGAACTACTTGAAAACATAATGAGTCAGGGCAAGTCATTGCCTGTTGGACACGAGAAAAAAGAAACAATTATTGAAATTCACGGTGAGCAGGGTGAAATATTAGAAGAAGGACAACAGGGTGAAATTATTATAATCGGTGACACGGTAAGTACCGGATATTATAAAAGAGATGATTTAACAAAGAAGGCATTCTTTCAGTGTGAACGTAATGGAATAAAATACAGGGCATACCATACAGGAGATGCAGGATATCTAAAAGAGGGGCAACTTTTCTATAACGGACGAATTGACTTACAGGTTAAACTTCACGGCTACCGTATTGAAGTGGAGGATATTGAAAATAATATGCTAAGGCTTCCGCAAATAAGTCACGCGGTTGTTTTACCAAATATGAAAGACGGAAAGGTGAAAAGTCTTACAGCTTTTGTGACAGGTGATAAAGGTGAAAAGTCTGATTTGGAATTTAGCAGACAAATAAAGACGGAACTTAAGGAAATACTTCCGGCGTATATGGTGCCTAAAAAGATAAAATATATTGATAACATTCCTATGAATAGCAATGGAAAGGCAGACCGAAAATATTTAGGAGGATTGTTGTAATGAGCTTTTTTTCAGGAGAATATTTTTTTACGGTACTTATATTGGTTCTGGCAGGTGCTCTTATACTTGGTGTTTTGGAAAAGCCTCTTAAATGGTACAACATAACAGTTTCCATATTAGTTATAGTTCTTGTTTTAGGTGGTGAACCTGTTAAAATTGTATATTTCCTTGCATATTTTGCAATAGAGCTTGCAATTGTAAAAATATATGAATGGCTTAGAAGGACTAAGGGAAGGCAATTATGGATATACAGGCTTTTTGTTTTATTTTCAATAACACCATTAATATTCTGTAAGCTGTGCGAACTTGAAACATTTAAAAATATGGGATGGTTCCAGTTTATAGGAATATCATATTTAACCTTTAGAGTGGTACAGATTATTATTGAAATGTACGACGGGGTTATTGAGAGCATAAGTCCTTCTGATTTTGCAGAGTTTCTAATATTCTTCCCGACTTTCAGTTGTGGACCGATAGACAGAAGCCGAAGATTTATGGCTGATTCAGGGAAGGCTTATAAGAGAAGTGAATACTTAGAACTTTTCGGAACGGGGATTGAAAAGATGGCATGGGGGTTGTTGTATAAATTTGTTCTTGCAAACCTTGCTTATAAAGTTATGAGTCTTGTAATGGCAAAAACAGTATTACAGGTTTTGGCATATTCTTATGCATATGGAATATATATGTTCTTTGACTTTGCAGGATACAGTCTTATGGCGATTGGAACCGGATACATGCTTGGCATAAAAGTTCCGGAAAACTTTAACAAACCTTTTATCAGCACTGATATGAAAGACTTCTGGGCAAGATGGCACATATCGTTATCAGAATGGTTTAGGGATTTTATCTTTACCAGATTTATAATGTCCTCAATGAAGAAGAAAAGGTTTAAGACACGACTTACAACAGCATCAGTTGGTTTCATTATCAATATGTTTGTAATGGGAATCTGGCACGGACTTGCAATACAGTATCTGGTGTATGGTCTGTATCACGGTGTGTTGCTAGCGTTAACTGAAATATACCAGAAGAAGTCCAAATTCTATAAGAAAAATAAGAAAAAAAGATGGTATAAAATTGTATCATGGGCAATAACAATGAATTTTGTAATGTTTGGTTTTCTGATATTTTCAGGACATATCATATAAGATTGTAGTGCAAAATGCATTATCCCGCTGGTGCTTGCATAATGGTTAAATAATGTAACCAAAATAAATAATTAAATGCGTAAATGAAAAGGAGATACTAAAAATGGAAGAGAAGATTTTAGATTTATTAGAAGAAATTTGTGAGGATGATATTATTAGAGAAGAAAGAGACATGGACCTTTTTGAAGAAGATATTTTGGATTCATTAGGGTTTGCAGAACTTTTGACAAGAATTGAAGAGGAAACAGGAGTTATTATTTCACCTTCAGAAGTTGTTAGAGATGACATTAATACGGTTAACAAGATTTTGGAATTAGTTAAAAGCAAAAAACAGGGGTAATAAATCAGATGAAAAACATAAAAGCAATACTTATAGCATTTCTTATGTTTGCGGTTACGGTTACAGCAGTTAAATTTGTAGCTACTAAAGAAATGCCAAAGTATAGTGTAAAGTATGGAACATGGATTGATCCGTCTAAATTTTCAAGTAATAAGGGCTTGAAAAATTTGCTAAAGGATAAAAATTCAATTGCAGTATTTGGCTCTTCTGAACTGAAGCATTGCCAGAACTCAGGATTTCACGGCAATACTATTTTTCAGAATACTGATATGAAGCCTGTTTTTATAGGAAAAGGTGGCTATCAGAGTTTGTATCATGCCATTGCAGTTGGAAGTATAGGAGAAACATTAAAGGGAAGAAAGATTGTCATAAGTGTGTCGCCACAGTGGTTTAAAAATACCGGTGTTAAAGAGGACGCATTTGGAGCAACTTATTCGGAAAGCAATTTTATTGAGTTTCTAAAAAATAAAGACATTAGCGATAGCACTAAGGATTATGTTATAAGCAGAGCCATTGACCTTACAAAAAACAATCCTACAATGTGTAATAGAATAAAGGATGATGTAAGATGGTATAGGGATAACAGTAAGAATCCGTGGGATATTTTTAGAAAAAGTATTCACACAAGGCTGGTGGAAGACAAAGCGGATATTAAGCTTTTCTTTAATGCATGGAAGTCAGGTATGCTGGGTAAAAGTAGTGACGAAAAAGCAGACGGTATTACAAACAAAAAGATTAAATGGAAAAAATACTATAAGAAAGCCGAGAAAAAGGGCATAAAGAAAACATCAAAAAACCAAATGGGTATGCTTGATAATGTTTATAATAAAAAATACAAAAAACTTGTAGATCAAAACATAAGATGGAAACCTACTTACACAGAAAACTCCGTTGAAGGAAAGGATTTGGCTTGCCTGCTTCAAATCTGCAAAGAGGAAAATCTACAGGTTATGGTGGTTCTTCAGCCTTTTAACGGTTTGTATAATGACTATATCAGATGGCCTAAGAAAAAGCGAAATGCAATTTATAATAAAATCAGAAAAATAGCAAAAGAGTATGATGTACAGCTTGCAGACATGACTGACGGAGAATATGAAAAATATTACTTTGAAGACGAAAGTCATCTGGCATTGAAAGGACTGGTAACGTTTAATGAAAAAATTTATGATTTTTATAAACAACCTTCGAAATAGCGAAAAAGCAATGTTTATAGGGAAAATTTTTCTTTTTTATGGTATATTTATGGTGTTGTGGCTATATTTCATTCTGTCAAAGGATTCGGCAGCACCAACATTTATATATGAAGAGTTTTAAAATATAGCCCGATGCATGATTGTTAGCAGATGACAATTATGCATACTATTAAAAAGATGGAGATTAGGTATGATAGGGTGGCTAATATATTCGGCTGTAGATGTTGAAAAAAATAAATATTATATTCAAATGTATAAGGACAAGTTTAAAGAACATTTTATAGAGATTAAGCTTGTAATTGTGGAAGAACTTGAAAACATGGAGCAATACGTGAAATGTAATAAGGTTGATTTTGCAATTAACAGAAGTAGAAATCACATTATGGGAGAACTCTTGGAACAAAAAGGAGTGAGAGTCTTTAACAGCAGTTCAGTTACAAGAATAGCTAATAATAAAGGAATCACGTATGAGTTTTTGAAAGATGTGGTTCCTTTTTTGGCAGTTAAATATGGAAATGAAATAATAGAGAGCAAAATAGAAAATAAAGGATTTGAATATCCTTATGTAATAAAAAGTTGCAGTGGTCATGGCGGAAGTCAGGTATTTCTTGTAAATAACAGCAAGGAAGAAGAACAGGCTATTAAGGTAATGAACGGTCAGGAATATGTTGTGCAGCAGTGCTGTTCTGATCTTGGTCGTGATGTTAGGGTATACATAATAGGAAATAAAATTATTAAGGCAGTTCTTAGAACTTCAACGGAAAGCTTTAAAAGTAACTATAGTTTAGGGGGAAAGGTTCAGGAATACACTCTTAATAATGAAGAAAAAGCAATGGTGGAGAGAATAGTAGATAAGTTGCCACTGGACTATGCAGGAATAGATTTTACTTTCCACAATGGCAAGGCGGTTTTTAACGAAATCGAAGATGCAGTTGGGGCAAGAATGCTGTATCAGGTGTCGGATATTGATATTGTGGAAATGTATATTAAGTATATTTTAGAACAATTGAGCAAAGAATGATAAAAACACTAAAACTTTGTAAAAGAAAGAAAATATGTTATACTTAATGAAGTTTATATAAAGAAATTTTATACAGTATGTAAGGAGAACAAGATTATGATATTTGGAGCAGTTTTAGCAGGTGGAATTGGTAGCAGAATGGGAAATGTAGAGAAGCCAAAACAGTATCTTAACATTGCAGGAAAGCCTATTATCATTCATACATTAGAAAAATTTTATGTAAATGATAAATTCGAAAAGATTATTGTTTTGTGTCCTAACCAGTGGGTTAATCACACAGAAAACTTAATTAAGAAATATATTGGCGAGAATGACAAGATAGTTGTAATCAGTGGTGGTTCCACAAGAAATGAAACTATTATGAATGCAATTGCATACATTGAAGAACACTATACAATAGACGATGATTCTGTTATTGTTACACATGATTCAGTAAGACCATTTGTAACACATAGAATTATTGAAGAAAATATTAAATATGCTCAGGAATATGGTGCATGCGATACTGTAGTTCCTGCAACAGATACAATTGTAAAGAGTATGGATAACGAAATTATATCAGAAATTCCTGACAGAAGTAAAATGTATCAGGGACAGACACCACAGTCATTTAAGATTAAAAAATTAAAATCATTATATGAAGGTTTAAGCGAAGAAGAAAAAACAATTCTTACGGACGCAGCAAAGATTTTTGTTATAAAGGGTGAAAAAGTTCATTTGGTAGAAGGGGAAGTTTCTAACACAAAAATTACTTATCCATATGATTTACGTGTGGCTGAAACATTAATAAGCGAGAAATAATACTCGTGTAAGTTTGTCGGAGGTTAAATAATTATGATAAATACAGTATACCAGTTAGTAGCACCCAGAAGATTTGAAATTAAGTATAGTGACATAGACTTAAATAATAACAAGGTCATTGTACGACCAACATATTTGTCTATATGTAATGCAGACCAGCGTTATTATCAGGGATTAAGAGATGCGGAAATTTTAAGAAAGAAATTACCTATGGCTCTTATACATGAAGCAATCGGAGAAGTAGTAAGAGATCCTTCAGGCAATTTTAAAACAGGCGAATTGGTTGTTATGGTGCCAAACACACCTGTTGAAGAAGATGACATAATAGCAGAGAATTATTTAAGATCGAGTAAGTTTAGAGCAAGCGGATTTGACGGCTTTATGCAGGAATATGTTGAAATCACTCCGGATAGACTTGTTAGATTGCCACAGGATATCGACAGAACAGTTGCAGCATTTACTGAGATAGTTAGTGTTAGTGTTCATGCAATTGGAAGATTTGATAAGATTGCTCACAAGAGAAGAAATATTGTTGGAATCTGGGGTGACGGAAACCTTGGATATATAACAGCAGTGTTCTTTAAGACTATGTTCCCTGAAACTAAGTTGTATATTTTTGGAGTTAATCCTGATAAGTTACAGGATTTTACTTTTGCAGATGCAACATTTACAGTAGAGCACATTCCTGAAGATGTTAAGATTGACCATGCGTTTGAGTGTGTTGGTGGAGCAGGTTCAGGTAAGGCTATTAATCAGATTATTGATTATATTAATCCTGAAGGAACAATATCAATTCTTGGAGTATCAGAGTATCCTGTACCTATTAATACAAGAATGGTACTTGAAAAGGGACTTAGAATTTTTGGAAGTAGCAGAAGTGGTGTGGCAGACTTTGAAAAGACAGTTGCACTTTACAAGTCTAATCCTGAAATAATAAATTACTTATCTAATATTGTAGGAGCAGTAGTTCCTGTAAGAACAATAGAAGATATGAAGAAGGCATTTGAAATGGACATTCAGAAAGCTTTCGGAAAAACAATTATGATGTGGGATAAATAAAAAATGATAGGGGGAAAGGCTTATGTTTAAAATAATAATGCCTGTTTATAACGCAGAAAAATATCTTGAAAAAGCGGTAGACAGTATAATAAACCAAACATTATCATTTAAGGACAATGTGGTAATACATTTAATAGATGATTCAAGCAGTGACGGCTCTTTAGAATCATGCAATAAATACAAAGAACAATATCCGGATAATTTTATTGTTACACATTTTGAAGAAAATCAGGGCGTTTCGGCAGTGAGAAACTACGGAATAAAGATGTGTAAACACGAGAAAAATGTAATAGTAGGGTTTGTTGATTCTGATGATTATTTAGATAACAAAGCTTTGGAAACAGTATGGAATTTCTTTGAAAATCATAAGGACATACAGCTTGTAACCTCAGAAATATATCATTTTGGAGCAAGAAATGATGAACATAAATCCAATTGGAGATTTGAAGAAAGAGAAGTTGTAAACATAAAAGAGGATTTTAATTATCCTCAATACTATATTGGTGGCGTGTTCTTAAAAGACAAGGCGTTACGTTCACTTAAGTTTGACGTTAATATGGACTTTTGGGAAGATGCAATGGCAATAAACAAGGTTATTTTAAAGCTGGGCAAATATGGTCTGGCTAAGGGTGCCATTTATTATTACAGAAAGATGGAAAACGAATCATCGCTTGTTGATAAGGCGTGGAGAAAAAAAGAAAGATATACTACTTTTTTGGAAGACGGATATAAGCGTCTTATGAAATGCAGCCTGTTAAGAAAGTTTAAAGTTGTTCCATACATTCAGTATGTAGTTGCTTACCATTTAAGATTATTCCTATTGGAAGGTAACAGAGAAGTTGTAATGGAAATGGTTCCAGAGAAAGAAATGCAGGCGTTTAAAGACAGGTTAAGTGATGTATTGCAAAAGGTAAGTGATGAAGTTATTTGTTCAATGAACACAGCACTTCCTGTAATAGAAATGGAATTGTCATTAAAGTACAAAAAGAAAGTCAGAGCTAAGAAGACAATTACGGATAATGATATGGTTTTCCAATATGGAGAAAAACAATTAGCAAGATTATCAGAACGTAATGTAAGAGTTATTGGAATTATGGACAAGCCCGGATATGAAGGAATGCTGCGTGGAAGATTCAGCACTCCTTTATATGCTATGAAGAAGGATGATTATATTTTTGTACAAAACGGAGACAAAAAAATAAAAACAGACCGCTACAAGTGTAAAAAACAACTGTATATTTTAGATGAATTAATGAGAAATTATAAGAATGCAGGTTTTGTAGTTAGAATTCCGGAAGAATGGAAAGAAATTCAGTTTGGAATACACACAAACGATGCAGATATTCTGCTTAATAAAGTTGAAGTTAATTCAGAAGACAAGCAGGAGAATGAAGATGAATAAACTTGGAAAAATATTTAACGTGGCATTTGTTGTGGTGTTTTACATGATAAGTGTACTTGTAGTAGGAAATATGATTACAGGCTCATATATTGCATCATTATTATCTGTTCCTTTTTTTGTGCTTATTGCCTTTGCAATGAGTAAACAATACCTATGGCTTGATAGAATTAATCTTAAAGTTACATGGGCAGTAATTCAGGTACTTTCAGCAATTTTAATGGTGTATATGGCATTTGAAATGGAAGTTAACCTATCCTGGGACTGGGGTGGATTGATTAAGAATGCAACTAATGTAGTATTTCATAATCAATTGCTATATGAGCAGGATGTGGCAAGATATCCTAATAATGAGTTTTGGTTAGCTTTTTTAGTTATATTATTTAAGATTGTAAGAATGTTTTATGCATCAGCAACCATTGAAACATTTAAAACAGTATCAATTGTTGTAAGTTGCGTATTTGTTCAGTTGACAATATTTTTTATTCACAAAACAGCAAAGCTTGTATGGAATGAAAAGAAGGCTTTTGTTGTTGGAATCATAACTGTATGTTGCCTTCCATTGTATTTGTATGCAATGTTTGCATATACTGATACATCAGGAATGCTATTAGCAATTCTTATGTTGTATTTCTATATTAAATATAATAAAACAGACGGAAGGGCAAATATAGCTTATACCATTTTAATTGGAATTGTTGCTGGAATTTCTTACAAAATTAAAGTGACAATATTCATACTTTTTATGGCTATGATTTGCGAATTGTTCTTAAATCTTAAAGATGCTAAGCAAATAAAGAAGTTTGTAATGTTTGTTGTAATAGCAATGGTTGGAGTTGTGGCAGTTGTAAGTGCATCAAATAAAGTGATTTCAAGTCAGTTTGAAATTAGTGAAGAAGTGGAAGATGCAAATGAATTTCCACTTACACATTGGGTTATGATGGCATTAGGAGAAACCGGCGGATATTGTGAAGAGGACGTTTCATATACAAAAAGTTTTCCTACATACGAAGAAAAAAATAAAGCAGACATAAAAGAGATTAAAAAGCGTGTAAGGGAAAAAGGCAAAGCAGGTTTGATAGAGCATATATGTTATACAAAGCTTAAAAGAACCTGGGGAGACAGTTGTTTGGCAGGTGATGATTATGCCGGCAGATTTCCTGTAGACGAGAATGGAATATGGCAAAGAGTGTTTACTTTCCATGGCAGTGACCATTGGATAGGTTTAATTTATTCATGGCTATATTATATTGTACTTATTGTCGGAATATTGTTATCGGGAATCTTTGCAATAAGAAGAACTAATGAACAGCAGAAAATGCTTGTTTTAAGGATAGCGTTGTTTGGAATTATTTTATTCCTGTCAATTTGGGAATGCAATTCCAGATATCTTGTGGCATTTATACCGGTTCTGATTATGACATCGGCAGATGGTATATTTATGACAAGAGAGAAAATTAAAAATAAAAAATTGAGAATACAATAAATAAAACTCCCAATAAAAGGTTTGAACGGTAGATGTTCTATACAACCTGTTTGTTGGGAGTTTTTGTTATGTTTATTTATCTTTTTTGATTTCTAAGCCATTAGTTGTTTCAGATACAATGTATCTTGGACGTAACTGGATTTCTTCATATATTTTAGAAATATAATATCCGATAATTCCAAGGCTGAACATTAATATTCCACCAATGATAAGCATTAGAAGTATTACGGTTGTAAATCCTTCCAAAGAATATCCAAGTAAATATTTTACTATTGAATATACACCAAATATTACTGCAAAGATGAAGAATATTATTCCACATCCTGTTACTAGCTGCATTGGAGCAGCTGAGAAAGAAGTAATATTGTTAATGGCATACTTAACAAGTGATTTGAAAGACCATTTGGACTCGCCAAGTTCTCTTTCCTGAACATCGAATTCAACGTAAGCTGTTTTATATCCTACCCATGATGAAAGTGCACGGAAGAATACGTGTCTTTCAGGAAGTGCAAGGAATGAATCAACTACCTTACGGTCCAGTAATTTAAAGTCTGATGCACGGGACATATCAATTCCTGTGGAACCACTTATAATATTGTAAAAAGTCTTTACAAACATCTTATGTATAAAGCTTTCTTTTCCACGTGAAGCCTTAACACCTTCAACAACTTCGAAACCTTCTGTCCAAAGCTTATACATTTCCAAAATTGTTTTTGGTGGATGTTGCAGATCACAATCCATAACTACACAACAATCACCGCTTGCATGTTCAAGACCTGCAAATACTGCGCCTTCCTTTCCAAAGTTACGGGAAAAACATACACCCTTAATATTCTTATTATTAGCTGAAGCATTAACTATTTCTTCCCATGTTGTATCTTTTGAACCGTCATTTACAAAAATAATTTCATACTCAATATTGTTTTCCGACAAAAGAGATGAAACCACTTCTGCAGTCTTGTGAATCATCGCCCCCTCATTGTATGCAGGGATAACCACTGAAAGTAAACTCATATCTCTACTCCTTTTGTAATGTAATAATACCGAAATAAACTGAAAAGTTTAATATTATCTATTTTATTATGATAATCCTAAAGTAATATTTTATACTTTATAGAGAATAAATGCAAGTTATGTTGTAAGATTTGCATATAAGTTACATACAAGATTTATGGTAATGGGCATTAATTGAAGTTTGTATATTTTTATGGTAAACTTAAAAGTAATGTGTAAATGTAACACAGGAAGAAAATAGAAAAATACAGAAAGGAAACATACATATTTAAATGTATGATTTTGGGAGGATGAATAAAGTTAAAAAATGGCAATGGGGACTACTTTTTTTTGTACTATGTGCATTATGCTTTTTGTATCCATACACAGGTGATGACTGGGCATGGGGAAGCAGCATAGGAATAGAAAGATTAAACACATGGTTCGATAATTATAGCGGACGTTATTTCGGCAATTTAATTGTACTTGCACTTACAAGATCAAATATTTTAAAGACAATTGTAATATCAGCATGTATTACATTAATTGTCTGGATGATTACAAAAACAAATGAAGGTAAGTGGCAGATGGCTACTTTGGTTACAATACTTATTTTTACTGCACCTAAGGCAGTTATAAGACAGAGTATTGTTTGGACAGCCGGATTTTCAAATTATACTACATCCATTGTTCTTATTCTTTTGTACGGATTGTTTGTAAGAAATTTATTCATAGAAGATGGAAAGAAGCATTCTAATGTATGGGCAATTCCAATGCTTATATTAGGATTTTTGACAACACTTATTGTAGAACACGTAACAATACTTGCAGTTATAATGGCAGTATATATTATTGCATTTAATTTTATAAAAAACAGAAAAATAGAATTGTCTCACGTGGCATATTTCGTGGGAACAATTGCAGGGACAGCAACAATGTTTTCTAATTCTGTTTACTCATCTATTGGAAGCGGAAGCGATGGTTACAGAACTGTCGGAGCAAGTGAAGGCGGAACATTGGAGAGAATTATAACTAATTACTTTGATGTAATTGGAAAAGAAATGATGTTTGACAATATTGTTTTGGGTGTTGTAATGGCAATTGTTGTATTAATAGCTTTTATTCAATACCATGACAAGCTGGAAAGTAACATGACAAAGATTGTTTCATGTATTTCGTTAACATTGGTTATGGGAACATTGGTATATGGAATTGTAACAAGAGTTGATACAGAATGGATTTACAATTGGAAATATGGAAAGTATCTTGACGGCGTATTTAATGTTATTTTCTGGATTTCATTACTTGTACTTGTTTTAAGCCTTTTTAAGGATAAATATGTAAAGTACAGATTGTCTTTTATATTGGGATGCATAGCGTGTGTGTCAGGACCATTACTTATGGTTACACCAATTGGACCAAGATGTTTCTTTGCAACATTTGTTTTAACAATATGGTTTATTGCAGAAGTATGTAATCTGGTTAATATAAATGAGGATATATATGGTATCCTGACAAAAATGGAAATTGCAGCCCTTGTAATTGTTATGGGAATGCAGTTTGCAGTATATGCACCGATTTATAAAGCTGATAGAGCAAGACTTGATAAAGTAAGAAAAGCGGAAAGTGAAGGAAAATCAGAAGTTACTATTCAGAGACTTCCTTATGAGGGATATCTTCACGCACCATCGCCTAGTGAGGAAATATGGGAATACAGATATAAGTTATTTTACAATATTTCACAGGACCTAAAGATTAAAGTGGTGGAACATAAATATTAAAAAAAGCAAAATAATGAAGGGGAAAATAAATGAAAGTTTCAGTAATTATTGCAGCTTATAATGCAGAAAAATATTTGGTAGAAACGTTGCAGAGTGTAGTTAATCAGACATTGGATGACTATGAAATCATTACAATAAATGATGGCTCTAAAGATGGAACACTGGATATATTAAAGGAATATGAGAAAGAATATCCTAATTTTACAGTAATAAGTAAAGAAAACGGCGGGGTGTCAGCTGCAAGAAATGATGGATTAAACGTGGCACAGGGTAAGTATGTTTATTTCTATGATGCTGATGATATATTAGAATTGGAAGCCTTAGAGAAGATGTATGAGGCTGCTGAAAATAATAAGGCAGAGTTGGTAATTGCCGGATATGATATGTTTGACCAGTATAAGACTACAGAAGTAAAAGAGTTGAACAGCTTACTTGAATTAGAAAAAATAGATAAATATGATACAGACATTTTAAAAACATTCTCTTTAACAAACAAATTGTTTAGAAGAGATATAATAGAAAAATATAATTTAAGATTGCCACCAATATCTTATTCTGAAGACGGCGTTTTTTCAATGAATTATGTTTATCATGTCACTAAAATCACCGGATTGGAAATGGTAGTTACCCATTACAGAAGAATGATTGGTGACACTAATGCGGCAACACAGAATATATCAGATTCTAAGGTGGAAGATTATATTGAAGCTCACAGACTTATTCTGCAGGCTGCAAGAGATAGCATATTAAGGGATTTTCCTAAATACAAATCCATTAATCAGGTAAGAGCAGAAGATAAGGAATTAACAGAGTATTTAAATAGAATTATTTATAAAGAGTTAAATATTCTCATTAAGCAGTTTTATTCAAAATTCTGGTCTTTGAAAAAAAGCACAATTGAAAAAATTAAAGACGAAATCTTAGAAAAAATAGAAATCTTAGATTTACAGAATGCATCTTTGGTAGCCGACGAAAACCCTGATATTTCTTTATATAATATTATTACAGATGAGGAAGAAATGAAGGAAAATGCACATTTTACAGCAGTATTATATGGCAAAGAAAATGATGAAGAACAGTTTATTAAGTGCTTAGACAGTCTGGCTAACCAGAATCTTGTTGGGGTAAATATTGTTTTACCTGAAAGTATGAAGAAAATAGTTGAGGACAATGACTGCTTCCAGAAAAATATGATTTTCATAGAGGCGCAGTCTGAAGAAGAGTTGTTTAGAAAAGCACTTGAGACAACTAAGACCAGATATATAACTTTTTGTGATAGTAAGATTTTATATTCAAATAACACATTCAAATATGTGTTTAAGAGATTTATAAAGACTCATAAGGACTTTTTAATAGAACTTATTTATCATACTAATTTCAATGAGCCACAGCCTGTTTATTTAAACAGAATAGCTCAGGAATCAGTTATGAATGAAGTTGGATATAATGATAATCTTTGCATGGATTATACATTGGCAAACAAGTTCTTTGATGTGTATTTTGTCCGTGAAATAATAACGGCTGAAAAAGGAATAAAGGAACATATTGAAGATTTCTATAAAAAGGGTTGCTATACATTCTTTAATGATGGCATAGTTCATTTTGATGGGAAAGAAAGAGAATTTATTTCTTTCATTGAACATGACGGAAGTACAGAATATATTAAAAAATATTTTGAAGATGCACAGGTTGACTTAAATAGTGAGGATTTAGCAATGAATCCGGGAGAAGCATTAGTTAAGTTACAGGACATTTCTAATTTTAAAGAAAAAACTTTTGTTAACAATGTAATTAAGTTTGCAATAGAAAGATACAAGACAAAGGAAGTGATAAACAGAACATTGTTTATCAGTGTTAGAAAGAACGGAGAGCTTGAAGGAAATGCCAAGGCTTTATATCCTTATGTAAAGGGTGATAAAGTTATTTTCGCTAAGCAGTTACCACATAATCCGTTACAGATATTAAAAGCTGTCAAATTGATTTGTACAAGTAAAGTTATTGTAACAGATGATTATGTAAAATATTTAAGATATTTTGATTTAAAGCCTGAACAGAGAGTTATACAGTTGTGGCATGCCTGTGGAGCATTTAAGAAGTTTGGACAGAGAGGAACAAATTTGGAAATTAAGACAGACTTAGCAACTCATGCCCAGTACAATCTTGTGTCAGTAAGTGGTGCAGAAGTACGACCTATTTATGCAGATGCTTTTGACATTGACTTAAAGAAGGTTAAGGCTTTAGGCGTACCTAGAACAGATGAATTTTTTGATAAGAAACTTATAGAACAGAAGAGAGAGGCAATATATAAGGCATATCCTGAATTAAAGGGAAAATTTGTTATTATATACGCACCTACATTTAGAGATGAAGGCCAGGGAAGAAGTCAGTTTAATCCGAAGATTGATTTTGATAGATTATCAGAAAAACTGTTGCCTAACCAGCAGTTTATTATTTGTCCTCATCCGGTAATGAAGAATGATATTGTGCCTAAGAAATACGACAATATTAAGGTTGTAAGAGATTTCTCAACAAACGATTTTATGTTTGTTTCAGATATGTTAATAACAGATTATTCTTCAGTTATTTTTGAGTATGCGTTATTAAAGAAGCCTATTGGATTCTTCTGTTATGATTTGGCCATATATGATAGAGGATTTTATTTGAATTATCCGGATGACCTTCCGGGTGAAGTATATGAAAACCAGGAACAATTAGAAGAGTTTTTGCAAGATTCCGAAAATACAAAGTTAACAGAAAAGTACGATACATTTATTAAAAAATATATGTCAGGTTGTGACGGACACAGTTGTGAACGTTTGGCAGGTTTAATAAATTCATATGTGGGGAGAAAATAAATGGGAAAAAAGATATCTTTTGTAAGTTCAAAAAATAGAGGGATAACCCTTGATATGTTAGTAGTAAAGGACTTTTTCAGAGTAAATGATGAGAAAGTTGAATTTAAGGATGTGGTTGCAAATGAAAATGCAAAAAATTCCCTTGTAAAAAAAGGAAACATAAGCATAAGAAAGGAGTATTGCAAAAACAATACTGACATAATATGCGTTGACGGTTCAATTGCAGGAAAATTACCTAAGAATGCACCGGAAGGAAAGAGGGTTCTTATAGCAACACCTTATGATTACCAGTTTAAGGCAATTAATGAACATGACAAGGGAGCATTTAAGAAAAAGAATACGTATAAGAATTTTACACATATTATTGTAGGTTCACCTTTTGAAAAAGAGCTTTTGAAAAAATGCTATAATACACCGAAGTCAGAAATAATTGATCAGGTGTGTATGCCATACTCGTGGAGATTGAATCAGGAAGAAATTAAGAAAGAATATTATGATAAGTATTGTAAACATTATCCAATGTTAAAAGGCAAAAAGATTTTGGCAATATTATTAACTGGAGAGTTGGATGAAGATGAGGAAAATCCATATGCAGAAGTTAACTGGAATAAGATTTTTGATAACTTAGATGATGACTGGATTATTTTTACTAACAGTGGGAAGCTGTTGGAGAATATGACTCATATAGGTTACGAACACAGAAACCAGTTTGTATATTCCAATAGAACATTTGATGCAAGAGAAGTATTATCATTTGCTGAATGTTTAGTAACAAATAGTGGATTGTATGCAACATATTTTGCAGTTAAACAGAAACCTATTTATTGCCTAAAATATACTAACTGTGAGTTTGAAAAATATATGAAGAGAAAGTTTTCAAATTTATACATTAAAAACGTTGAAGACATTGATATGACAAAATTTTCAGAATTTACTTCAGAGAACGAAAAGTTTTGCGAATATTTCTCATATGATTGCGGTGAAAATCCATCAGCCAAGATATCTGAAATTTTTGAATAGAATATAGTAACAGGAAAGAGTAAGCATTATGAATTTTTTTCAAAAATTAACAGGACATTTTTCAACAATAACACGCCATAGACATAAGGTTATTGCCCATTGTGCAAAGGCGGGAATATTGTGGCAGGGACTTAGACACGACCTGTCAAAATATACTCCAACTGAGTTTATCCCCGGAGTAAAATACTATATGGGAGATAGAAGTCCAAATGAAGGGGAAAGAATGGACAAGGGCTATTCTAAGGCATGGTTACATCATAAGGGACGTAACAGACATCATTTTGAATATTGGGTTGATTACAATATGAAAAGTCATAAGAACGAACCTGTTGAAATGCCTTATAATTATGTAGCGGAAATGTACTGTGACAGACTGGCAGCAGGCAAAATATATAACGGTGACAAATACAAACAGACTGATCCGTTAGAATATTTTGTCAGAAGAAAATCAAGTAGAATTATTCATCCAAAAACCAGTGATGAAATTGAAAAGCTACTTGTTATAACTGCCAATGAGGGAGAAGATGCAGCATTTAAATGCATAAGACAGAAATTAAAAAGCCAGAAGAAAGTATAGTTGGTAATACCGACTATACTTTTTGTAAATATTTTTACGAGAGGGAGAAAGATGAAAGATAAAACTACATCAATTTACAAAAATGCCATATTAAACAAGGCAACAGATGTTTTGCAAATATTTATTAAATATATAATCGTAATTATTTCTATGTTATTCTTAGGATTTATTTTCTTACAGAGCTTTTTTGGAACAACGTTTTTAGATTTTTGTGAATCATCTTTTTTTATTGAAAAACCATTTTGGAGTACAGTCCTTATAGTGCTGATTCCAATTTTAATTGCCATAATCGTAAAGATTATTCTGCAGAAGTATTCTATTTCAATAGTTACTCCAAATTATATTTTCCTTGGAATAGTAACGGTAGTTTATACGATTTTAATGATTATGTTTGTGTACAAAACAGGCATTCCGGCAATGGACGACCAGGAACTTATTTTGAACGCAGCCAATGACTTGCTTAACAATGTACCTGATATGTGGGATAAAGGAGCATATTGCTATAGATTTCCTAATCAGAACGGTTTTGTTTTGTTTGTGGCACTTGGATTGAAAATGTTTGGCGCAGATAATCAGATGGTTTTCCAATATTTAAACATACCGATGCTTATATTAAGTTCATTATTTTTAAGCAAAACCATTTACCTTTTATTTAATGATAAGAAACTGGCACGTTATTCATATATTTTCCTTTTGGGATTCTTCCAGTTGAATTGTTATGTAACATTTGTTTATGGAACATTATATGGACTTGCGGCTTCAGTTGCAGGAATATTTCTTTTGATTAAATATTTCAAAAAGAGAAATATTGTTAACGGACTTGTAGGTATTTCACTTCTTTCAATAGGATATGGATTTAAGTCAAATTATCTGATTATGATTGTTGCAGCTTGTCTGTTATTATTATTTGATGCAATAGTAAAAAAGAGTTTGAAATCAGTAATCTCTTTAGTGTGGGGAATTGTTTTTTATGTTGTTGTAGTTACTTCAATTTCGTCAACTATTTATCATCTTACAGGAAAGAAAGTAGATGAGGGAACTCCAAATACAGCTTGGGTAGCTATGGGATTGCAGGAAAGTTACAAGGCTCCGGGATGGTGGAACGGGTATAATGCTAAGGTTTTTGCAGACAATGAATATGATATTCCAAAAACAAAAGAAGCCATTTCCCAAAACATCTCTGAAAGAGTAGGCGAATTAAAAAAAGATAAAGAGTACACATTGTCATTCTTTAGCAAAAAAACAGCGTCTCAGTGGAATGAGGGAACATTTGAATGTTTTTACATAACAAACTTGGATAGAGGACGACTTTCCAATCCAACATGGACAGATTCGGTGAAGAATCTAATGGTGGACGGACATTCAGCCAATCGTGCAGTTACTACAATATGTAATTATTTTATTGTATTTTTGTGGCTTGGAATAATATTATTCTTAATATTCGATTTCCGAAAACTGGATGCTTATAAGTTGATTTTTGCAATTACATTTATAGGAGGATTCCTATTCCATCTTGTTTGGGAAGCAAAAGGTCAGTATACAATAATTTATGCTTATCTTATGATTCCATATATGCTTAGAGGCTATCAGTTATTGCTCAGAATAGTATGCAACATAAGCCTTGGCGAAAAAGAGGCTAAAGAAAAGAGAGGAACAATTATTCCTGTGGTTGTCATTGCTTTAGTTGTAATAGTAATAGGCATTTCAAATAATAAAGTTGTAAATGAAACAATAAAGCTAAATGGCGATAAGGAAAGATATGAGTCATATATGAGCCATCAGGTTGATGACTTGGATGATGGATATTATACTATAATACCTGCAAATGATTCATCAGTAACACTGGCAGGATTAATAGGTAATGATAAAAAATATTCAGATAAGTTTGTAGTTGACTGTTCACTTATAAGTCTTTGTGGTAAGAACAGCAACGAAATATCTGAACAATCACTTGGAATACTGGAAGGCAAAATTGATCCTGGAACTTCAGTAGGACTAAGTGCAACGGACCGTTCAATATTTCAGCGTTGGATTGTTAAAAAGGTAAAAGACAATACTTATGAAATATATGATGAATACAATCTGGCATTAACATATGACAAGAAGAAAAAGACTCTTTCAATTGAACAGTATACCGGAGATAAAAACCAACAGTGGGTTATATATTCGGCAAAATAGAAAGTGGTTGCGTATAATATATTTTAGAATTTGGATTGGTTTCGTGGAGCCAACATATTTAGCACAAAAACAGAGCTGCATTGACGTTTGCCAATGCAGCTCTGCTAATTAAGAATTTCTTATAATTTATTTATTATTTTCCTGCAACATAATCTGTTGCCTTAACCCAGTTTTCATAAGGAATCATCTGAGCCCAATATGTATTGATAGGTTTTGTTTCATTCTTGTATAAGTCAACTAAAGATTGCTTGAATGTTAATTCTTCATCTGTAATTCTCTTAAGACCGGAAGGTATTGTCCAGTAGCATTTGCCAAAGTACCATAATTTATCATAATTACCAGTGCTTATACATGCGTTTGTTACAGCCTGGTCTGTGTTTTTGTGATGGATATGACCTGTTTCTCCGGCAGGACTATGTGTTGCAATCAAATCCCAATTCTTACTCTTAATAAGTTTAGTTACATCAGCAGCAACACCGTCCTTTACAGAATCCCAATCATATTTAACCCATTTCTTATTAGCATCTCTAACAAGGTCAGGATAATCTAAAATAATTCCCTTAATGCCTGCTTTTTCCATTACAGACTTAAATTCATTCTTTCTAACATCTGTGAAATGATTTGTAAGACATACAACAAACCAGTTACCTGATTTTAAATGAGCACCACCCCATAATGTTTCGTCATCAGGATGGGCAACAATCATAAGCTTGTTACATCCGCTAGTATCAATGTTGTCATATAATAATGAATTTTCAAAAAAGCCTGTTTTATTTTCTACAACTAAGAGCATTCTTAATGTTTCTTTCTTTTTTGAAGGAGTTGCAGTAATGTAAACTTCACCCGGTCTCTTTGTTGTTACAAGACCATTGGCATCAACTGTTGCTATAGATTGATCTTCAGATTTATACTGTATTTTTTCAATGTCGTGATTTGTGTACTGAAGAACAATCTGATAATTGTTTCCGTATTTAACTGTTGCTTTATTGCCATTCTTAAAACTAATCTGTGGAGCTTCCTCAGTTTTAATTTTATAAGTCTTTTTAACCTTTGTTTCTTTGGAGTAAACAGTGATTTTGACTTTACCTTTTTTCTTTATTGTAAGTAAACCATCTTCAGATATTGTGGCAACATCATCGTTAGAACTGTTCCAAGTTATTTCTTCCAATGTTTTCTTAGGTGTAGTCTTGTAATTTAACTGATACTGCTGACCTACGTAATAATGTTTCTTCCTGCCAACAACTTTGATTGATTTTACATTTTTAAAAACTTTAACCTTGCATTTAGCCTTTTTTGAAGTACCTTTAATCTGGGCATATATTGTAATGTTACCTTTTTTAAGAGCCTTGACAACCCCTTTCTTATTTACAGTGGCTACCTTTTTGTTTGATGAAGAATAAACTACATCGCTCTTTTTGTACTTGCCTGATAACTTGATTTTAAGCTGCTTGCGCTGTGTAGTAAACATTGTTATCTTTTTGCTATTGTTGTTAAAAGATACAGCTTTTGGAGCTGCATGTACGCTTAATGTACCAATGCCACATAGACATGTCAGCAAAGCAAGAGTTGTAATTAATTTTTTTGTTACCGAATTTTTGCTCATTTTTTTTCACCTCATTTTAATATTTTCATTCTCAAATAACAATTCTATTGTATTATTCGAAAAAAAGCAACATAAACTTTGTTGCTGATAGTTCCAAACAGTAAAAAATTTTAAGTAAATTTTGTAAACAAATTGTATATTGAAAAACAAAAAAATTGCAAAAAAAAATCCACCGGAAAACGATTATGCAACGCACCGACGGACTTAGTATTAATATTAAGCTTCTGTTTTATCTTTTTTGAAAATAACAAGCTTGCTGAATACATAGTTAAGTAATACAACAAGAAATGACATTGTAATCTTGCACACGCTACCTTCCAATCCGAAGATTGCCTGATTAAATCCGTGGCTTACAAGGAAAGGAACACCGAAGATTTCGATTAAACCTGTTGCGATTCTCGCAGACAAGAATAAGCTTAATTCCTTAAGAACAAACTTAGGATTCCATGAATAACTTTCAAATACGAAAAGCTTGTTTGTTATGTAAGCAAAAGTTACAGCTAAAACCCATGAAACCACATTGGCAACAAAAACATCAATAGTGCTTGCTGAAATATGAAGGGGCCCTGTTAAATTGTTGCCCGGATGGCAAAACATAACCATAAGACTGTAAACTACCCAGTTAACAACAGTGGTTCCACCACCCATAATAAGGTACATAATAATTTCTTTATATTTAATAAAAAGTTGTTTAATAGTTTCCATTAAAAATCTCCTCTACTTAATTTAACTTCGACAAGTATAACACAAAAAATAAAAGTTGTAACTATTTCCTTAAAAATCGGGGAAAATCAATAATTTACTGCAGATAATTGCAAGAAACAAATAAAATGTTATAATGAACAGGTATGAAGAGGAGGGACAATATGAAACCAATATTATACATAGTTATACCTTGTTATAATGAAGAAGAGGTTTTACCTATTACAAAAGACTTATTTTTAAACAAACTTAAGGAATTAATTTCAAAAGAAAAGATCAGTGATTCAAGTAGAGTAATGTTTGTTAATGACGGCAGTAAGGATTCAACATGGGAGATTATTAAGAAACTGGCATTAGAAGATGAACATTTCATCGGAATTACACAGAGTAGAAACAGAGGACATCAGAATGCAGTTCTTGCAGGTTTGATGGAAGCAAAAGACAAGTGTGACATTACTATATCTATTGACTGTGACGGTCAGGATGATATTAATGCCATGAATGAAATGGTTGATGAATATTTAGAAGGAAGCGAAATCGTGTATGGTGTGCGTTCTAAGAGAGATACAGATACTTTCTTTAAAAGAGCCACTGCTGAAGGCTTCTATAAAGTTTTAAATATAATGGGAGCAGAGGTTGTGTTTAACCATGCAGATTACAGACTTGTTAGTAGTAGAGTTCTTAATGAGTTTGCTAATTTTAAGGAAGTTAATCTTTTCCTTAGAGGAATGTTTCCACTTGTAGGTTTTAAGAGCACAAGCGTATATTATGAAAGAAATGAAAGAATTGCAGGGGAAAGTCATTATCCGTTAAAGAAGATGCTGGCACTTGCATTTGATGGAATTACAAGTTTAAGCATTAAACCAATACGAATGATTACAAGCTTTGGCTTTATTGTGGCATTGGTAAGTTTCATTTTTATTATAGTTTCTATTATACAGAAATTCGTTGGCACAACAGTAACAGGATGGACAAGTACAATAGCTGTTATATGTTTTGTTAGCGGTGTTCAGTTAATATGTATGGGTGTTCTTGGAGAATATATTGGAAAGATATATATGGAAGTAAAACACAGACCACGTTACATAATTAGTGAACGAACAGAAGATTTAAAAGAGAAGGATAAGTAAGATGGAACAAAAAAAAGGAGCGGGTAGAATAGCAAAATGGGATAACGCAAGATGGATTCTGATTACACTTGTAGTTATATGCCATTTTTTTGAAAATTATTTAGGAAACCCAGTAGCTAATTCACTGTTTTTTTATGTATACACATTTCATATGCCGGCATTCTTCCTTATAGCAGGCTTGTTTTCAAAGAAAACAGTAGAGGACAGAAGAATCGACAAAGTTGCACCTTACATATTAATTTACATATTTATTAAAATAGTAAATTGGATTGTACAAATGATAATTTACGGGAAATATACTTCTATAAATTGGTTTGTTGAATCGGGAGTTGCATGGTTCGCATTGGCAATGTTTTTTATGTATATAATAACATTTTATACAAAACGCTTTAAACCGGTTTATGGGTTTGTCTTATCTGTAGTTATTGCAATGATTTTAGGCTATACAGTTGAGAATACAGATATTTTCTGCTGGATGAGAATTGTTAATTTTTATCCATTTTTCTATTTAGGATATGTTATTTCAATAGAAGACATAACGAAATGGTTGGAAAATAAAAAAATAAAAGTAATGGCAATTATTTCGTTGATTACTTATTTTGTAATATGTTGTGTAGGAATTGACAAAATCTTTTGGCTAAGATTTTTGTTAACAGGAAGAAGTGGATATTACCGTTTGGAATATGGAATGGCATATGGTCCGCTGATTAGATTAGGAGTGTATGTTATTTCATTCTTTATAGTATTTATGTTCCTAAGCATTATGCCGAAAAGAAGATTTATTTTATCAAAGATAGGTCAGAGAAGCTTAAGTGTATATGTATTCCACTATATTTTTATCTATATTTATATGGCAAGCAGTTTGTACAAATATTTGCCTTACAAGTATCCTAACAAATGGTGGTTATTTATTGTTGCAATTGGAATAGTAGTCACATTCATATGTGGAACAAAATGGCCTGATGCATTATGCAAATGGATTATGAATAGTAATATTAAATATAGAAAGAATGCCAAACAGTAATTATTTTAATCAATAGGAAAATCCTATAATGAAAGGAAATATATGAACAGTTACGATAATAACGGACAGATAAATAACTACAATAATTCATATATGAACGAACCGGAGCAGAGGAAAATCCCATATGTAACAGCAGTGCTTGTTGCAATAAATGTGGTAGTCTTTCTAGTGATGGAATTTTTTGGGTCAACGGAAAGTGGTGAGTATATGTATGCTCATGGAGCATCATATGCACCGGATATTTTCGAAAACGGACAATGGTACAGAATACTAACAAGTATGTTTATGCATTTTGGAGCAGAACACCTGATAAACAACATGGTAATGCTTTATATCCTTGGATATCAGATAGAAGAAAACTTCGGAAGAGTAAAATACCTTATAACATACTTTATATGTGGCATAGCCGGAGGCATAATCTCATCAGGAATCGAAATGATAACAGGAGAGTACTCTATAAGTGCCGGAGCTTCAGGAGCAATTTTTGGCATCTTCGGAGTCCTACTGGTAATGATATTCAAAAGCAGAAAACAACTGGGACAGGTATCTGCACCACGACTAATCTTGTTATTTATACTAATGGTCTTCGGCAACATGCAGGAAGGCGTAGATTGGATGGCACATCTGGGCGGAGCAGTTACAGGAGTTGTTATTGCATTAGCAATATATAGACCTGGAAACAAACCGCTACATTTATAAGGATAATAGCAAATTGCAATTTTTATGGATAGTTACAAAGCTAACATATCAATATTTTATCCATCGGGGAGCAGAAATTTATGCAAGCAAACAATAGGCAGATTTTTGAAATTTTGCGAGCATAGTGTAAGCCAAAAATCAACTGTCTGAGCCGTAGGCGAGTTTTGATTTTTGGACTTACAATAAACGGCGGAGCAAAATAATAAAATCAACGTGTTTGCGGTATAAAGTTCTGTTCAACGATGGTAAATACAAAATATTGATTTGCAACTATCTAAATATGAATTTGATATTATCCAATAAAAAGAATTGGATTTAGGAGGTAAGTTTTATGAGCGATTGTATTTTTTGTAAAATTGCTGGAGGTGAAATTCCTTCAATTACTTTGTTTGAAGATGATAAGGTTAAGGTTATTTTTGATGCAGGCCCTGCAACAGTAGGTCATGCATTGGTTATTCCTAAGAGTCATGCAGCTAATGTTTTTGAGATTGACGATGAACTTTTGGCTCACGCTCACATAGTAGCTAAGAAGGTTGCAACTGCACTTAAGGAAGCAACAGGTTGTGAAGGTGTTAATATTTTGCAGAACAATGGAGAAATAGCAGGTCAGTCTGTTTTCCATCTTCATATTCATGTTATTCCAAGATATAGCAAGGATGATGCTAATATTAAGTGGACACCGGGAACTCAGGATGTTGATAAGCTTAATGCTATCGCAGAAAAGGTTCAGAAGATTTTATAGGAATGGTTTGAAAATTTAGAAAACTATTCGGTATTAAAAATAAATATGTCGTAAAGAAACGGAACTATGTCAAAATTTTTGATATAGTTCCGTTTCTTTGTTGAAATATTGATAACCAGTCTATATGCTGTTTTAATAGATTAAGATAGAATGTCATATAAACAGTCTTCTTTTATATAATATGAAATTTTTGTATATCTAATTATTTCACAAGACTATTAATCAAATCAACAATCATATCAACTCCGCCTGTTCCGGCAGATTTTTTCATTGCGTCAATGTATTTACTGCGATTCTCATAAACTGAGTTTACTGTGTTAACCAAGTCCTCAGCAGTAGCTGTGTCTTCATCTATAACTTCACTAAAGCCCTGTTTCTTGTAGGACTTAGCATTAAGTATCTGGTCGCCACGGCTTGCTCTTGCAGACAATGGAATAAGAATGTTAGGTTTATTTAATGCAGCAATTTCACAGATTGAGTTTGCACCGGCTCTTGAAATAATCAAATCAGCCATAGCAAAGAAATCTTTCATTTCGTCGCTGATATATTCAAACTGAGCATAACCTTCTATATCTTTAAGGCTTTCGTCAACCTTGCCCTTGCCGCATAGATGAGCAACCTGGAAGTTCTTTAACAATTCAGGTAAAGCCTTTCTTACAAGCTTATTAACATTTTCAGCACCAAGACTTCCGCCTGTTACCATAATTACAGGTTTGTTAGCAGAGAAACCACACATATCAAGTGCTGTAATCTTATTACCTTCAAATAATTCCTTACGGATAGGTGAACCTGTATGTACTGCCTTAGAACCAAGATATGCAGCAGTTTCAGGGAAGTTATGACATACCTTTGTAGACTTCTTAATTGCAAGCTTATTAGCAAGTCCCGGAGTCATATCTGATTCGTGGATAATAACAGGAATCTTATACTTACTTGCTGCATAAACAACAGGTACAGTTACGAAACCACCCTTTGAAAAAACAACATCAGGCTTATATTTCTTCATAAACTTCTTAGCTTCAAAATATCCTTTTAAAACACGGAAAGGATCAGAAAAATTCTTCCAGCTAAAATAACGGCGAAGCTTACCTGAAGAAATACCGATATAGTCAAGACCGGCATCTTCAACAAGCTGTTTCTCCATTCCGTTGTATGTACCAATATATTTAATTTCAAAACCGGATTCTTTAAGTTTAGGAACTAAAGCAATGTTTGGTGTTACGTGGCCGGCAGTTCCACCACCGGTTAATACTATTTTTTTCATTTTAATACCTCTCTTTTACATATGTTATATCACTAAGTAAGACACAAGATAATTTATTCGGATTGATTGCAAACAATTTTTGAAAATCTCGCAAAAAGTTATGCAAGCAAACAATAGGCAGATTTTTGAAATTTTGCGAGCATAGAGTATGTCGTAAAAGTGACTGTTTGAGCCGTAGGCGAGTTTCACTTTTCGACATACAATAAGCGGCGGAGCAAAATGATAAAATCAACGTGTTTGAGGTATAACTTTTTGCGAGATTTTAGTAGTGTTTGCAACAATCCATAAATAAATTATTTATTATCTGAAGCCTGATATTCTTTAACCTTGTTTTCAAGGGTTGTGTAATCTGTGCCATCTAAAGCAAGTTTCATCAATTCAGTTGCGTTGCTTTCAGATTGTTCATCCTGGAGCATTACTGATTTAAACAGACCGTTCCATGTTAATTTCTGTGATGCACTCTGTCCTGTTACGCTGTAGGATACGATTTGCCATCCTGTTTTTGAAAACTCACTTTTGCCCATAAGCTGTGTCTGGAGTTTTACAAGTGAGCCAATGTTCATGTCTGTTTTAAAGCTTTCTCCAACAGCACTAAGGATTGAGTCTGTGTTTGTAATCATTGATGTTGAAAGTACTTTTGATGATAATGCTTTTAATACTTTAACCTGATTACGGTTACGCTGTAAGTCACCATCGCCGAATGAATGTCTTTCACGAACAAATGTAAGTGCTTCGTTACCATTCATTTCCTGTTTACCCTTTTTGTACTTGTATGTTTTACGTTCACCGTTGTCTTCATCATATGAAGCGTATGTTTTTGTGCTAAATGACTTGTCAACATCTACTGTAATGCCACCAAGAGCATCTACAAGTTTGGCAAAACCTGTAAAGTTAAGCTGTACATAATGATAGTTCTTGCTTGAAACAGGTATATTGTAAAGTGTTTTTAATGTATCCATAATTGCAGTGTTACCAACGCCCCATGTTACTTCCTGAGCCCAGTTCCAACCACTTGAAGTAAGTTCAGAACCATTCTGATCGTAGGCAATACCTGTTCCGTATTTTCCGGCGTGAGTAAGTTTGTCGTATGAATCAGGAGCAACGCTCTTTGCAATAATTGGTACGTAGTAATCTCTTGGTGTTGAAATCATAAGTACTGTAGAAGTTTTAGGATTTACAACAGCAAGAATATTTGTATCTGAACGGTAGTTTTCCTTCGGATTGTATGTACCAAATTCATCACTGGCTGATACGAAAACAACGAAAGGTTCCTCAGAAACTTTTTTACCGTCGCTGTAGTTATTAAGGAATCCTAAAAATTGTCCCATGTAAAATAAAAGTATGCCAAGTATTATTGAAATTATAACGGACAATATTTTACCTGAAGTACGGGCTGGACGGCCACCCTTCTGTGTTAAAAGGGCAATTGCAAAAAGAACAACCAATACAATAACTAAAACAGCAAGATAAGTTGTGCTTAAAATATTGGCAGAAACTACCTGATAAACAAGAAGCCCTGACAAAACAAGCTGTATTAATGCTAAGATGACGCCTAAAACAGAGCCACCTTTATTTTCCTTTTTCTTTTTATCCTTTCCGGAAACATTTCCCGATTCAGAAGAGTATCCGTAATAACCGGTTTTGTTATCTAAATCGGACATCATTTTTCTACTCATAAGTACCTCCTTGTAATTTTGATTTTAAATTCGTGTAAAATTATTTTATGTACATATACTAAATATGCATACTAACAGTAAGTATACTACATAATTATGAAAAAACAAAGTATACAAGGTATTATAATAGTATTAAAAGTGTGATTAAATTGTGAAATTTGGACAATTTGAATAGGCTAAATAAGGCTAAAAAGTAGCATTAATTGACAAATATTAGTGGCTTTGGTAAAATTGTGTTAAATTCTAGGCTAGGGACGGTTTGCCTAAATCAAAATAATTATGAGATTAAGCCTATAAGTAAGTAGGAGACGATATGAGAGAATCTAGAGCGTTTAGAAGAATAATCGTGCTATTATTATTAGCAATAGTAATTGTAGCACAGACTTATATATTCTGGTATTTTTGGAATACCCATTATAGTCAGGGAATGACAAGAGAGTTCTTCTTTAAGGGCCATATAGTAATGCTTTTTGTATATGGATTAATGTTTACAATATTTTGTAATGTATACGGAGCATTTAAGTTGGGAAGTTTGCAGTATTCGAATTTAGTTTTTTCACAGATACTTGCATTATTATTTACAAACTTTATTATTTATTTACAGATTTCGTTGTTATCACTTAAGATGGTTAGTCCGGCAGCAATTATCGGAATGGGTTTCGATAATATTTTGTGCTGTCTTATTTGGTGTGGTTTGGCAATAAAAGTATACAGATGGCTTTATCCACCAAGGGATATGTTACTTATCTACAGTGACAGAGATCCTGATAACCTTGTTAAGAAGATTAAGACGCGTCAGGACAAGTATATGATAACAGAAGCAGTTCATTGTGATGAACCTGTTGATAAAGTTAGAAAGTTAATTAGAAAGCATCAGGCAGTTTTGGTTTGTGACATACCAAGTGGAAAGAGAAATAACATTGTGAAATACTGCTATATGTATGATAAGAGAGCATATGTTACACCTAAACTTTCAGATATTATTCTGATTGGAGCAGGACAGAACACTATGTTTGACTCACCTCTTCTTGTAACAAGAGTTAGAGGCTTAAAATGGGAAGAAGCGTTTATTAAGAGAGTTATTGATATTATTATTTCTCTTATCCTATGTATTCCAACAGTGATTGTTACATTAATAGTAGCAATTGCAGATATGATTTGGGACAGAGGACCTATTTTTTATACACAGGAAAGACTTACACAGAATGGAAAGACGTTTAGGATTCTAAAGTTTAGAAGTATGAAAGTGGACAGTGAAACAGATGGTGCACGACTTGCAGCTAAGGATGATGACAGAATTACTAAGATTGGTAAAGTTTTAAGAGCTACTCATTTAGATGAGTTGCCACAGGTATTTAACATTCTTATGGGACAGATGTCAGTTGTAGGTCCAAGACCTGAAAGACCTGAGATTGCAGCACAGTATGAAGAAGAAATTCCTGAATTCAGATTCCGATTAAAGGTTAAGGCAGGATTGACAGGGTACGCTCAGGTATATGGAAAATATAATACAACTCCTTACGATAAGTTGAAGTTAGATTTGTACTATATACAGCATTATAAAGTGTGGACAGATATACAGTTGATTTTGATGACATTTAAGATTATGTTCCTTAAAGAGAACACTGAAGGTGTTGAGAAGGAGCAGAAAACCGCAAGTATTAAGAAAAAGGTGAAGTAGAATGACAGAAAATTATTCAGTGTTGATGTCAGTTTATCATAAGGAAAAACCTGAATATTTCAGGGCAGCCATAGAAAGTATACTTAATCAGACAGTAAAGACTAATGATTTTGTTATTGTCTGTGACGGTCCTTTAAATGAAGGCCTGGATAATGTTATTACAGAGGTTGTAACAGCTAATCCGGGCTTATTCAATATTTATAGAATGACAGAAAACAAAGGGCTTGCCATAGCTCTTAACAATGGAATATTACAGTGCAAAAACCAGATAATTGCCAGAATGGACAGCGATGACATAAGTAGAAATGACCGAATGGAAAAGCAGTTAAAGGCAATGAAGGAACATGACGCAGACATTGTAAGCTCTAATTTAATAGAGTTTGACGGCGATGTGTCTAACACAACACTTACAAGACAGGTGCCTGAAAGTCATAAGGATATAGTGGCTTTTGCAAAAAAGAGAACACCGTTTAATCATCCGGCTGTTATGTACAGAAAGTCAGCAGTTGAGGATTCAGGATTTTATGATGATTATAGATTTTTTGAAGATTATAATCTTTGGGTTGCAATGCTAATGAAAGGACATAAGGGATATAATGTTCAGGAGAATCTTTTGTACATGAGGGCAGGTCAGGATATGTACAAGAGACGTGGCGGATTAGGCTATATTAAGTGCATATTCAGATTTAATAACCATTTAAGAAAGATTGGTTTTATATCTTTTGGTGCGTTTTTGAAAGGGATATTTGTGCGTATAGTTGTAAGTATAATTCCTAACGGACTAAGAAAATCAATATATTCCAAGGCACTTAGAAAATAAAAATCTAAAAGGATTGTACAATGAAAAAGGCAATTTTGAGAGTGCTTTTTAAACCTCTTACCATAATAAATAGAATAAAGAAGAAGGACGAGAAGCTTATCTTCTTCTATTCAAATCTGGGATTTAGAGATAATGTAAAAGCTTTTTATGATTATCTTATAGAAAATAATTATAATGAACAATTTAAAATAGTAGTTAGCATAAATGACTGGGAACAGTATGTGAAAAGAGCTCCAAAGAATGTTACTTTCATTAATAATAAGCAGGGCATTAAATGGTTTATGAAAGCTAAATATGCTTTTTATTGTTTTGGAAAGTATCCAATAAAGCCGTCAAAAAAGCAGACGGTTATAAATCTTTGGCATGGCACACCTCTTAAACGAATCGGTCATCTTGAGAAGGGGTGTGAGAACATTGACTATGACTTTTTTTCAAAGGTTCTTACAAGTGCGCCTATGTATAAGCCGATAATGGCTGATATTTTCGGATGTACAGAGAACCGGGTTGAAGTTATGGGAAATCCCCGTAATGATGAAATGTTCAAAAAAGACAGAATTAAGGATGACTATATAAAAGGAGGCGCAGGTAAGCTTATACTTTGGCTTCCAACATACAGAGAATACGATGAAGGCTTTATTATTTCCATACTAAATAAAGATGAACTTAACAGTTTAAATACTTATCTTATGGATAATAACATTAAGATGATTGTAAAGCTTCACCCACTTCAGACAGCAGATACACAGGAAATAGAATTATCCCACATTAAGTTTATTACTCAGGATGAGCTTAACAGGTCAGACATGACTGTGTATACTTTATTAAGAAATGCAGATGGGTTAATAACAGATTATTCATCAGTATATTTTGATTATATGCTTCTTAACAGACCGATAGGTTTTGCAGTGGAAGATATGGAAAAATATAAGAACAAAAGAGGGTTTATTTTTGACAACCCTAAGGAATATATGCCGGGGCCTGAAATTAGGAACCTTTCAGATATAGAAGAATTTATTGAAAATATCGTTTCAGGCAATGACTTGTATAAGGAAGCAAGAGAGTCAGTAAATGATAAGATTAATTATTATAAAGACGGCAATTGCTGTAAGAGAGTAGCAGAAACATTTATTAAATAATGGAGAGTTGTATGAATGCTTCAACATTAAAACAGAAATTAAAAAAGAATAAAATAGCAAGAATTGGTGCGAAGGTTCTTTTGCCTAATCCTTATCCAAAATATTATGAAAAATTAGATGTGGACAGAAACATAATTTTATATGAATCATTTTATGGAAAAGGAATGACTTGTGGACCTAAGGCAATATTTGATCAGTTAACTAAGAGTATAGTCCTTACATCAACTAAGCATGTCTGGGTTTATGACGATGAGAAACAGTGGGCAGCAAATTTTAAAAAGTATGAGAAATGCGATTATGTTAAGTTTGTAAAATTCAAAAGTGACGAGTATTACAAAATGCTTGCCAGCGCAGGAGTTCTTATAAATAATAGCACTTTTCCACCATGTTTTATTAGAAAGCCTGAACAGGATTATATTAATACATGGCATGGAATACCACTTAAGCTTATGGGATATGATATGCCTAACGGAAATATTGAATCTGCCAATACGGAAAGAAATTTCTTGCAGGCTAATTATTTGCTTTCACCTAATGAACATCATACAAAGATGTATACGGAAGCTTATAAGCTTAAAGGAATATATGAAGGTAAGATTATTGAAACCGGACAGGCAAGAACAGATACTATTTTTAACGCAGATAGAAATGAAGTGATAAAGAGCCTTAGATATTCAGGTGTTAATGTAGATGAAAATAAGAAGATTATAATGTATGCCCCAACATGGAAGGGCAACAGTTTTTCCAATCCACAGGCAGATGGAGAAGAATATGAAAAGCTTTATAATAAGGTTTGTGAAGTAATAGATACTAATGAATGGCAGGTTTTAATAAAACCACATCAGGCTGTTTTCGATAAGATTAAGGATGATGAGAAATTAAAAGGTTGTCTTGTAAGTCCAGGACTTGATACTAATGAAGTTTTAAGTGTTACAGATGTGCTTGTGTCAGATTATTCAAGTATATTTTTTGATTTCCTTGTAACAGACAGACCTATAATGTTTTATATTCCTGATTTAGAGGAATATAAAGATACAAGAGGATTGTACATGGAACCTGAAAAACTTCCGGGACCTGCAACTGACAGTTTAGACAAGCTAAGTGAAATGCTTGCAAATCCTTACGAAGCAGTAAAAGATTGGGCAGACAATTACAGAAATGCCAAAGAGCAGTTTTGTCCGAATGATGACGGCCATGTATCAGAGAGAATTGTAAATGCAATTTTTAAGAATGAATATAATCATATTAAAGTGGTAAGACCGCTTCAGAATAAGAAGAAAATATTTATTTCGCTGGGAAGGGCACTTCAGAATGGAATAACCCATTCATTTTTAAGTCTTTTAAATAATTTGAATTATGACAGATTTGACGTTACGGCTTATCTTTATGAGCCTATAGCAGAGGATCAGATTTTAAGAATAAACCAGATTAATAAGAATGTAAGAGTACTTGTAAGAACAGGAGGCAATGTGGCAACAAAAGAAGAGTTGTCCAAGATGTATTTTAGTATGGCCTTTAACTGTAAAGGTTCGTACGAAAAAATGTTGCCTGAAAAGTATTTTGAAAGAGAAGCGAGAAGACTGGTAGGGGATTGCAACTTTGATTCAGTTGTAGAGTTTTGTGGTTACTCACCAATTCTTGCACTAATATTGCCAAAGATAAAAAATAAAAAAACGGCAATATGGCAGCATAATGATTTGATTGCAGATGCCAACAGAAAGTTAGGTCATAAGAAACCGTTAAGGAGAAAGATGAGCATAATCTTTAACTTGTATCCAAGATGGGACAGATTAGTTTCCTGCAGTCATTCAGTTATGGAAGTTAACGAGAAGAATCTTTCAAGACCGGAGATTGAAGGTAAGTTCTCATATGCAAAGAATACTATTAATTATATGAGAGTTTTGGACAGCTTAGATAACGATTGTACTTATGAAAACTTTTCATTACCGGCAAGTAGTGAAACAAGCTTTGTAACAATGGGAAGATTGTCTACAGAGAAGAATCATGGAAATCTTGTCAGGGCATTTGGAGAATATGTTAAGGAATATCCTAACAGCAAGCTTTATATTATAGGTGAAGGTCCTTTAAGGGAACAGGTTGAAGGCGAGATTGCAAGACTTAATCTTAAGGATAAGGTTATTCTTACGGGAAATCTTATAAATCCATTTACTTTAATGAAAAACTGTAAATGTTTTATACTTCCATCTATATATGAAGGACAACCTATGGTATTATTAGAAGCGCGTATTGTAGGGCTTCCTATAATAGTTTCAGATTTTTCATCAGTTAAGGATAGTCTGATGGAAAACGGACAATATTTGATTAATTCTTCAGAAGAAAGTATACTAGGGGGGTTAAGGGCTTTTTCAGAAGGAAAAGTTCCGAAATGTAATTTTGATCCAAAACAGTATAACAGAGAAGCTGTGGAAGAATTTGAAAATGCGATTATGTAAAAAATAATTATATAAAATAAGGAAAGGATAAAGGTCACTTAAAAGTGACACCTTAGAATTCTAAGGATGGTATAAATTATGAAGAGAGTTATTACTTATGGTACATTTGATATGCTTCACTATGGACATATTAATTTGCTAAGAAGAGCAAAGGAACTTGGAGATTATCTTGTAGTTGTTCTTTCAACAGATGAGTTTAACTGGAATTCAAAACAGAAGAAATGCTATTTCACATATGAACAAAGAAAGCAGGTTCTTGAAGCAATCAGATATGTAGACCTTGTTATTCCTGAAGAAAACTGGGAGCAGAAGATTAGTGATGTTCAGGATTATAAGATTGACACATTTGTAATGGGAAATGACTGGGAAGGAAAGTTCGACTTCTTAAAGGATTACTGTGAAGTTGTATATCTTCCAAGAACAGAAGGAATTTCAACAACACAGATTAAGACAGATTTAAACCACAAAGATATGGCTGCTAAGGGAGATAAGTAATGGTTAGCATTATAGTAACTCATAAGAAAGATACATTATATTTAAAAGATTGTTTGGAAAGTATTGCCGAACAGCAATTTAAGGATTACGAAACTATTCTTGTAGTTGACCACACAGAGGATAATATCGAACCTTTAATAGAAGAGTTCAAGGATAAGATTAACTTAAAGGTGTTTTATCTTGAAGATAAACATGGTGTCAGCAGTGCAAGAAACCTTGGTCTTGATAAGGCAACAGGAGAGTATGTCTATTTCCTTGATAATGACGATTACCTGTATGGCGATTCTATTAAGTTATTATTGGACGTAATGGATGAAGATACAGATATGGCTTATGGAAGAATGAAACATACATGGTTCCAGAAACAGGCATTTAATGACAGCCAGGGTGATGATGACGACAATAATGATAATAGCGCAGATGATAAAAAAGTAATTTATGACTTTAATGAACCTTACGCGAATATGCTTGAAAAATATCGTAAATTAGACAAGATTACTGTTTTATCAGCTATTTATAAGAAGTCATTATTTACAGACAATAATATTAGATTTAATGAAAAACAGACATATTTTTCAGATACAAAAGTTTTAGTTCAGCTTTTAAATAATGCTAAGAATATTAAAAGCAACGAAGAATCAGTATATGTTAAGCGCCATCATAATGATAAGGCTAAGAATCCTGCAATTTCGCAGTTTCCTAGAGAGGAAACAATGCCGGATTATTTTGTTGCATACAAGAATGCAATTAAGGCAGCAGGAACAAATGAGAGGATTATAAACCATTTATATTATATTCTTGCAAAGTTTGTTGTTAAAGAATACATTATGAAAATGCGTTGGTCAGAAGATGACAGATGGAGAAATGAATTCTTTACGGAATTAGCAACTCTTGCAAAAGATATTAATAACAAAGTATTAAAAGATGATTTTACACATGCTGAAAAGGCAATGGTTAAATCAATGAAACATAACGATTTTGCTAAGATGAAAAAGAAAGCTATGCGTGTTCTTTTCAACAGAAAAATCGTAAAAATGATAAAGAACCCTAGAGTAAGAAATAAGACTATTACTCTTTATGTATTTAACAAGATGAAATTAAAAGAAAACTGGGTGGTTTTTGAAAGCTTTATGGGAAGAAACTGTTCAGGACAGCCTAAATATGTATATAAATATTTGCAGGAAGCTTATGGCGACAAGTATAAATGCATATGGGTTGTTGACAGAAAAGGTGTTGAAATACCGGGAAAACATAAAACATGTAAGCGTTTCAGCTTGAAATACTATTACTATATGAATAGAAGCAAATATTGGGTTAACAATATGAGACAGCCTCTTAGCATTCCGAGACGTGAAGAAACAGTTATGTTAGCTACATGGCATGGAACACCACTTAAGAGACTTGTATTTGATATGGATGATGTACATTCAGCGAACCCAAGATACAAGGATATTGTATTTAAACAGACAAGAGCATGGGATTATTTGTTATCCGACAATCCTTTCTCAACAGAAAGATTCCAGAGCTGTTTCAGATTTGAAAAAGAAAAGATTTTGGAATACGGATATCCTGCTAATGACCCAATGTATGCACCTGACAGAGAAGAGCAGGCAGCAAAGATTAAAGAGAAACTTGGAATTCCAAAGGATAAGAAAGTTATTCTTTATGCTCCAACATGGAGAGATGACCAGTTCTACGAAGCAGGACAGTATGGTTTTGAACTTGATCTTGATGTTAACAGACTTCAGGAAGAGTTTGGGGATGAATATGTATTGTTATTAAGACTTCACTATTTCATAGTAGACCAGCTTGATTTAAGTAAATATGGTGATTTTACAGTTGACGGCAGCAGTTATGATGATATTACTGATTTGTATCTTATTTCAGATATGCTTATTACAGACTACTCATCAGTATTCTTTGATTATGCTAACCTGAAACGTCCTGTACTTTATTACACATACGATTTGGACAAGTATAGAGATGTACTTAGAGGATTTTATCTTGATATGGAAAAGGACTTACCGGGGCCATTGCTTTTAACTAACGATGAAGTAGTTGATGCAATTAAGAATATCGACAAAATCAAAGAACAATACAAAGACAGATATGAAGAATTCTACAACAGATTCTGCTGTGTTGATGACGGACACGCAGCCCAGAGAGTAGTAGAAAAAGTATTTAAATAAAAGATTTAACTAATTTTAAAAATTTAAAAACTAACGGTTTTTAAAGTTTGAAAACAGGTAGCCCTAACTATAATATTGAAATCAAAGCATGTTTTCACAGTATTGTAGTTAGGGTTTTTAAGGTATAGAGATTAATAAATTAAAAGTTGATTTTTTTATTTGTTTATAAGGAGAAGGTATGTTAAGCATTATTATTGCTTTTGGAAAAGGAAAAGAATATTTAAAAGATTGTTTTGACAGCATTAAGGAGCAGGATTATAAAGACATAGAAACAGTGCTTGTTTTAGACAAAGCTAACATAAATCCGGAAGAAAATATTGAAGAACTGACAAGTGAGTTTTCACAGTCAATTAATTTAAAAGTTTATGAAACCGGTGATAATTCAGGAGTAAGTGCCGCCAGAAATTTGGGACTTTTAAAGGCTAATGGAGAGTATGTGTATTTCCTTGATAGTGATGATTATCTTATGGAAGATACATTAACCGGATTAATGAAAACAATGGATGAGAATAAAGACCTTACATATGGTCGCATTTTTCATACATGGTTTAAGAAGGCCGCTTTTAATGTGGATCAGGGAGATGTTATCGACGATGGAAGCGAACAGGAAGTAGATTCTAAGGTTAATAATGATGATAACTTTAATTTCTCAGAAATAAATGATTATAAGTTTAAAAATTTCGCCAATTTATCAGAAATAACAGTTCTAGGGACAGTGTTTAAAAAGAAATTCTTAACAGATAATAATATTAAGTTTAATGAAGAGCAGAAATATTATTCTGATCCGGAATTTTGGACTAAAGTTCTTATGAATGTGAAAAATTATGGCTGCAATAAGGATAGTATTTACGTAAAGAGATATCACAATGACAAGATTAATCTGCCATCTATTTCTCAAATGGAAGATGATAGGAAGGATGCTCATTTTGTTCAATCATTTCTTGATTGTATGAAATTATCAGAGAGCAAAACTGATATTAGAAATCACTTTGAAAAAATGGCCTGCGATTATTACGTAAAAGTATTTAGCAGAAAGTTTCATGATAATTCAGCAGATAAAGAATCAATTGATTTTGCCTTAATGTCTTCTATGGTTAAGGAATGTGGAAAGAAGACCATTTCAAAATATGGTTTTGTGGAAAAGAAAATTCTTAAAAATGCCACAGACTATAATATGGAAAAAGTAAAAAAATGGTCAAATATAAGACTTATTAAGAGAAAACTTGTAATGATGTTTACAAGCAAAAAGCATATGTATAGAACCATTAATCTATACGTTTTTGGCAAGATGAAACAGAAAGACAACTGGATTGTTTTTGAAAGTTTTGTTGGAAGAAACTATTCAGGACAACCAAAATATATTTACCGGTACCTTCAGAAGAATTACGGTTCCAAATTTAAATATATTTGGGTTGTTAATGACAAAAATCTTGTAATTGACGGAAATTGTAAGAAGATTAAGCGTTTTGGATTAAAATATTATTATTATATGACAAGAAGTAAATATTGGGTTAACAATATGAGACAACCTCACGCATATCCGAAGAGAGACAGTCAGATAATGCTTGAAACATGGCATGGAACGCCACTTAAAAAACTGGTTTTTGATATGGATGATGTACACTCAGCTAACCCTAAATATAAGCAGATTGTTTACAAGCAGTCAAGAAAATGGGACTACCTATTATCAGATAACCCGTTTTCAACAGAAAAGTTTCAGAGCTGTTTTATGTATGAAAAAGACAAAATTCTTGAATTGGGATACCCGGCAAATGATCCTTTGTATGATAAGGATTTAGATAAAAAAGCAGATGAATTAAAAACAAAACTTGGCATACCAAAGAATAAAAAAGTTCTTCTTTATGCACCAACATGGAGAGATGATAATTCTTACGGTGCCGGTGAGTACAAGTTTGAATTGGCACTGGACCTTAAACGCTTAAAAGAAGAAATAGGTGATGAATATGTAATTCTTCTTAGAATGCATTATTGGATAGTAGACAAGCTTGATTTAACAGGAATGTCTGATTTTGTTATTAATGTAAGTAATTACAGTGACATAACAGACATATATATTGTGTCAGATATTTGTATGACAGACTATTCATCAGTATTTTTTGACTATGCTAATCTTAAACGCCCTATTTTGTACTATATGTATGACCTTGAAAAATACAGAGACGTTCTTAGAGGTTTTTATCTTGATATTGAAAAAGAACTTCCGGGACCAATACTTCAGACTAACGATGAAGTAATAGATGCAATTAAAAATATTGATAAGGTTAATGAAGAATACAAAGATAAATATCAGGAATTTTATAATAGATTCTGTTGCATAGACGACGGTAATGCGGCAAAGCGTGTATGCGAAAAAGTATTCGGTGTAAAGTAGAAAAAATAAATGATTTGTAAAAAAAGTCGGTGCCTTTAATCTTTTATAGATAAAGTAACCTGATTAATAAGCAGAAACATAAAAATGTTACAAAACATAATGTATTTGACATATTTTTGTAAATATATATAATTAAACAATGTATCGCCTAAATTAAGGACATACAGGACTGAACTTAGAATAAGTACAAATTAAAGAGAGAAGGTCCTAAGCTTAATAGGGCAAACATATTGGATTGGAGATTTTTATGAAGAATTATATCGACAGTTTTATGAGATATAGATTCCTTTTAGTTGAATTAGTTAAGAAAGGAATTAAATTAAAATACAGAAGATCATATTTAGGATTAATATGGACTCTGTTGGAACCATTGCTTACAATGATAGTTCTTACATTTGTATTCGGATCTATGCTTGGAAGTAAAGGTGGAGTTTACGGACCGGAATTATATCCGGTATACATTCTTTGTGGACGACTTTTATATAGTTGTTTCTCAAGTGCCTCAAAGATAGGAATGAGATCAATAAGATCAAACCAGGCAATGATAAAGAAAGTATACGTACCAAAATATCTATATCCTTTATCAAGTGTAATTTATAACTACGTTATATTCTTACTATCACTTATAGTACTTGCGATAGTAGGTGTTGTAAGAGGAATTCCACTTACATGGCATATTATAGAAATAGTAATTCCTGTTTTTGTATTATTAATTATGTGTATAGCAGCAGCAATGTTCCTTTCAACAGTCTGCGTATTCTTTAGAGACATTGAATACCTTTGGGACGTATTACTTATGCTGTTAATGTATTGCTCAGCAATATTCTATTATGTTGATAATATTGGAAGCTCAGTGGTTAGAACAGTAATCAGAATGAATCCGCTGTATTGTATTATTGAAAACTTCAGACACATTGTATTGTTAGGAGAATCAATATTTACAAGTTCAATGGAAATCAATATGTTGATTTATTCATCAGTGTTTAGTGTTGTTGCACTTATCATAAGTGTAATTGTATTTAAAAAGAATCAGGACAGATTTATCCTATACATCTAAAGGAGGCTGATTATGGGCAATAAAAAAGTTGCACTTAAAGTTGAAAATATAAGTATCCGCTTTAACTTAAGTAAAGAAAAAGTAGATAACTTAAAAGAATTAATAATAAAGAAATTAAAAGGGCAGAAGATTCACTTTAATGAATTTTGGGCTTTGAAAAACATAAATTTTGAACTGCAAAAAGGTGACCGTTTAGGAATCCTTGGATTAAACGGTGCCGGAAAAAGTACACTTCTTAAAGTAATCGCAGGTGTGTACAAACCAACGACAGGTACAGTAAAAAGATACGGACACATTGCTCCAATGATAGAATTGGGCGCAGGCTTTGATCCTAACTACACAGGAAGAGAGAACGTATTCCTGTACGGTTCAGTACTTGGATTTTCAAGAGAATTTCTTGAAGAAAAATATGACGAAATCTTAGAGTTCTCAGAACTTGGAGAATTCATAGATGTACCAATAAAGAACTATTCATCAGGTATGAGAGCAAGACTTGGATTCTCAATCGCTACAGTAGTAGAACCTGAAATCCTAATATTGGATGAAGTATTATCAGTAGGTGATGCTAAGTTCAGAAAGAAATGTGAGCGAAAAATGCAGAAAATGTTCGACCACGGCGTAACAGTATTATTCGTATCACACAGCCTTGCACAGGTAAAAAGACTCTGTAACAAAGCCATTCTCCTTGAACATGGTCAGCTAATAGCCCAGGGAGACATAGACGACGTTTCAGAAATATACGAAAGAAAACTGGAGGAATAAAAATGCATTACGTAACAAAAGGAACATGCTCAAGAGCAATCGACTTTGACGTAGTAGACGGCAAAGTAACAAATACAAAATTCACAATGGGATGCATGGGAAACACACAGGGTGTTGCATCACTTGTAGAAGGAATGGAAGTAGAAGAAGTAATCAAAAGATTAAAAGGCATCGACTGCGGAGGCAGAGGAACATCATGCCCAGATCAGTTGGCAAAAGCACTTGAACAATACTTAGAAGAAAACAAGTAAGAAATAAAGTAAACAGATCGTTGTAAAAATTGGAAAATAATGTGAAACGATTGGTTTACATAAAATCAAACAAAATAACAAAAAACAAGCGGGTTCGTTATGACTAGTCATAATAAACCCGTTTCGACTATAATTGAAAAAGCTAACAGAACTTCTTGTCACAGGAAAAATTTTATATGCAAACACGTTGAAATTCTTATTTTGCTCCGCCGCCTATTGCAAAGCGAAAACCTAAACTCGCCTACGGCTCAGACAGTAGGTTTTGCGCTTTACGCTATGCTCGCAAAATTGCGAATTTCTGCCTATTGTTTGCGTATATAAAATTTTTCCTGTGACAAGAGAATCAATAGCTTTTGCAATTGAAATAGAAAAGGAGAAATTATGCTAGGAATAATAGGCGCTATGGACGTAGAGGTCAATAGCATTAAATCAGAATTAGAAAACGTAGAAATCAAGAACATTGCCGCAATGGACTTTTACAAAGGCACCCTTGCCGGCAAGGAAGTAGTAGTTGTAAAATGTGGTGTCGGCAAGGTTAACGCAGCCATTTGTGCACAGATACTTGTAAGTGTATTTGGCGTAAGTGCCTTAGTTAACACAGGTGTTGCCGGCTCACTTAACAATGATATTAACATTTGCGACATTGTAGTTTCAACAAGTGCGTTAGAACACGACATGGACGTTACACCTTTAGGATATGCCAAAGGGGTAATTCCGGATATGGACCAGTCAGAGTTTAAGGCAGATGAGAACCTTATTAAACTTGCAAAGGACAGCGCAGAGGAAGCAGGGCTTGATGTTAAAATTTTTGAAGGCAAGGTGGTTTCAGGTGACCGGTTTATTGGAACACATGAAGCAAAGGTTTATTTAAGAGATACCTTTAATGGTGACTGTGCAGAAATGGAAGGAGCTTCAATCGCCCACACTGCATATTTAAATAAAACACCTTATGTTGTAATTAGAGCAATCTCTGACAAAGCAGACGGTGGAGCACAGATGGATTATCCTACTTTTGAAGCAAAAGCAGCAGAAAATTCAATTAAACTTATAAATTGTATGATTAAAAATTATTAGGAGCAGATATGGATAACACTAAAATCATATTTTTTGACATAGACGGAACACTAATCGATATGGAAAAGAAATGTGTTACGGAAAAGATGCTTGAAACACTAAGAAGATTACAGGAAAAAGGCATTATAATTTGTATTGCAACAGGACGTTCACCAATGGATGTACCAAAATTCCAGGGCGTGGAATTTGATGCCATTATTAATTTTAACGGCTCATATTGTCATTGTGGAAACAAGCAGATATATAGTAATCCCTTAAGAACAAATGATATTAAAACAATTATAAGAAATGCAGCGGGAATTAATCGTCCAATAGCTGTGGCAACTGATGAGAAAGTTATAGCTAATGGTAGTGAAAAAGACTTGGTTGACTATTTTGCAATAGCAAAGATGACTGTTGACGTGTCAGAGGACTTTGACAGAACGGTTGAGGAAGATAATGTTTATCAGATAATGATGGGTGGCTACAAAGAAGAGTACCACATTATAGTGAAAGATACAGAAAATGCTAAAATTGCTGCCTGGTGGAACCGTGCTATTGACATTATTCCAAAAAACGTTGGAAAAGGCATTGGCGTAAATAAAGTTCTTGAATACTATGGCATAGACAAGTCTCAGGCAATGGCTTTCGGTGACGGCAATAATGACATTGAAATGTTTGAACAAGTTGGACATCCTATAGCAATGGGAAATGCATCTGATGATTTAAAAGCCATATCAGAGCAGATTTGCGGTCATGTTGCGGAAGATGGAATTTACTATTTTTGTAAGGAAAACAATTTAATCTAAAAATTAAATGGCGAATTACGACGAACGGTTTTTGGTGTGCAATAAAAGAAAATGTGCTAAAATGCTAATAAGTTTTCAGATGGATTACTATACATTTAAGTGAGGGGGATTTTTTAGTATGGCAGATTATACTTTTATTGAAATGAAGGAATGGTTTTATAACAATGCACCGAAGATAATTAATGAGAAATACTTTCTATACGTAATGGGAAGTATTTTTTTGTTGGGAATTTTTACAAAATGGCTGGCGGCATTTGGATATGGCAGAATGATTAGAAAAGCAGAGCATATGTCAAATCCAAAGAATGCAACTTTAAGACAGATTAAAATGAAATATGACAGCATAAAAGAAATAAACGGGCACGTGGCGAATCCAATGATTTTTGCTGCAAGAAGTCTGAATAAATGCAAATTAGGTATATTTTCATTAAATAAGCTTAATAATATTATAAACGTGTGTATTATTTTAAGTGTTACATTGGCAGTTGGAACAGGTTTTGGAATTTATCTTACGGGAAAAAGTAAGATAGAGGCGATAGTATACGTTTTGATTGGATATTTCTTTGGAATGGTTCTTGACATGATTAACCGAAGCACAAAAATATCCGAAAAACAGACAGAACTTACCTATATTTTGGTTGATTATTTGGAAGATTCAGTTGTGGTTAGAGAAAATGGCCATATGGAAAAACCGGGAAATGAAAATATTGTACAAGAAAAGCAATCTGAAACTAGTACTAATAACAAGGAATTTGAATCAGATGAACAAATCCTTAACCAAGTGATTGGCGAATTTCTACAATAATCAACAATGTAAGGCAAAAGTCTTGAAAAAATCGTTTCAACATTTTATAATGTAATTTAGTTTTGTAATAAACGGAGGAATTGAGACATGGCTAAAGTTACATTTGATTATTCAAAAGCTGAATCATTTATCTCAAATGATGAAGTTAACAGCATGAAAGAAATTGCCGAAAACGCAAAAAAAGTTTTAGTTGAAAGAACAGGGGCAGGTAATGATTTCCTTGGATGGATTGATTTGCCGGTTGATTATGATAAAGAAGAATTTGACAGAATCAAGAAAGCAGCAGCAAAGATTCAGAGCGATTCAGAAGTACTTATCGTTATAGGTATTGGTGGTTCTTATCTTGGAGCAAGAGCTGCAATTGAATTTTTAAGACATGGTTTTTACAACAATGTGCCTAAGGAAGTAAGAAAGACACCTGAAATTTACTATGCAGGTAATAGCATTAGCCCTTCATACTTACAGGGATTACTTGATGTAGTTGGAGATAGAGATTTCTCAGTTAACATTATTTCTAAGTCTGGTACAACAACAGAACCAGCTATCGCTTTCAGAGTTTTCAAAGAAAAACTGGAAAAGAAATATGGAAAAGAAGAAGCTGCAAAGAGAATTTATGCAACAACTGATGCTAAGAAGGGTGCATTAAAAGGACTTGCAACAGCAGAAGGATACGAAAGCTTCGTAGTTCCTGATGATGTTGGAGGACGTTTCTCAGTTCTTACAGCAGTAGGTTTATTACCAATTGCAGTAAGTGGTGCTGACATTGACAAGTTAATGGAAGGTGCAGCAAGCGGAAGAGAGAAAGCATTAAACAACGCATTCGAAGAAAATGATGCAATGAAATATGCAGCAATTAGAAATATATTATTAAGAAAAGGTAAGCTTATCGAAGTTACAGCTAACTACGAACCAAGTCTTCATTACTTTGGTGAATGGTGGAAGCAGTTGTACGGCGAAAGTGAAGGAAAAGACCAGAAGGGTATTTTCCCGGCAGCAGTTGACCTTACAACAGACCTTCACTCAATGGGACAGTTCATTCAGGATGGTTCAAGAACAATGTTTGAAACAGTAATCAACATTGAAAAGTCAAGAGGTTCAGTAGTTATCGACGAAGATCCTGAAGATTTAGACGGACTTAACTACTTAGCAGGTAAGGATATGGATTTTGTAAACAAGAGTGCCATGAACGGTACAATTCTTGCTCACACAGATGGAAATGTTCCTAACCTTATGGTAAGGGTTCCTGAACAGAACGAATTTTACCTTGGTGAATTATTCTATATGTATGAATTTGCATGTGGCGTAAGTGGTTACATTCTTGGAGTTAATCCATTTAACCAGCCTGGTGTAGAAAGCTACAAGAAGAATATGTTCGCGTTACTTGGCAAGCCAGGATACGAAGATATGACAGAGGCATTATTAAAGAGATTATAATCTTAAGGATATTTAGTTTAACAATAAATTATAGTTTGAAAGCTATTTAGCTTAATGGACATTGTAATTTAAACAGTTTCTAATAAAGAATTTAGTATTAGAGTTATATAAGAATTTTTAGGAGATGGGATTTTTTCCTGTCTCCTTTTCTTTCTTGCGAAATAAGCTAATGTGCTTTACAATTAGAATTAAGAGTTTGCCAAAAAAGGAGTAGTTATGAGTAAAAAAAGTATTTCCATAAAAGATATTGCAAAATTAGCAGGGGTGTCAATTGCCACTGTTTCAAGGGTAATTAACCGGAATGGAAAGGTTGCACCTGAAACTGAAAAGAAAATATTGCAGGTTATGGAAGAAAACCACTATGTACCCAATCTTTTGGCAAAAGGTTTTAGAACTCAGAAATTTACAACAATCGGAATAATTGTTCCTGATATTTCCATTGAATTTTTTAGCAAAATAGCAAAAAAAGTTCAAACTATTTTTTTTGAAAAAGGATATGCAACCATAATATGTAACACCAATGAGGATTACAAAATGGAACGCCAGTGCATCAATATGCTTCAGGCTCAGCACGTAGGGGGGATTATTCATATAGTCTCCGTTACAACCGAGAAGGAGAAAAAGACTTCAATACCTACGGTTTACATAGACAGGGAACCGGCGTATGGAAACACCAAAAAGGATATGGTTCTTATTGAAAGCGACAACGTGTCAGGTGGATATCAGGCAACAAATGAAATGATAAAAAAAGGTTGCAAAAAAATAATTTGTTTTTGTCCTAAGGATAAAGGCTCAACACATATAAAAAGATGGGATGGCTATTGTAAGGCAATGGAAGAAACAGGCGGTAAGCCACGATTAGTAAGTCTTGACAATGTATCGGAGGTGGATGCTTACGAGAAAGCCATAGAACTATTCGGGAAAGACAAAGAGATTGATGGAGTTTTTGCCACAACTGACCTTATTGCCATAGGTGTATTAAAGGCATTAAAAGAATTAAAAATAAAGGTGCCTTCTCAGGTAAAAGTATTCGGCTATGATAATAGCCTGTTATCAGAGATTGCTACAACACCTATAGCTACGGTGGAACAGCCGATAGAGTTAATGTCTGAAAAAGCAGCTGAAATGTTGGAAAAACTAATGGACGGAGAAAGGCCGGAAGAAAGCCATATTGTGGTTCCGGTGAAATTAGTGAAAAGAAAAACAGGAAAATAAGTTATTTGATAAATTATAAAAGAATATATTGACAATAATAATGTAAACGTTTACACTAAAAACAAGTAAGAAACATAAGAGGCAACTAAATGGGAAACGTATATGTGTTTCTCATAGATTTTAGAAAAGATATAAACGTTTACATTATCGAATCATGAAAGAAGAAAGGAAGAATATTATGGAAAAATTATTATGTCCATCAATGATGTGTGCAAATTACAGAAACTTGGAGAAGGAAGTTAATGATTTAATTGAGGCAGGGGTAGATATCTTCCATATTGATATTATGGACGGACAGTTTGTTCCAAACTTTGGAATGGGATTACAGGATGTGGAGTATATTTGCAAAGCATCAACAATACCTGTTGATGCACATTTGATGATTGAAAATCCTGGAAACTATGTTGAGAAGTTTGCAAAATTGGGAATTGACATTATTTATATTCATCCCGAATCAGATGTACATCCAACAAGAACATTACAGTCAATTATAGACTTGGGCGTAAAGCCGGGCATTGCAATTAATCCGGGAACAGCGGTAGAAACAATTAAGCCATTGTTACCATTTGTGGATTATGTAATGGTAATGAGTGTTAATCCGGGATTCTCAGGACAGAAGTACATCTCTTCAGTAGATGAAAAGATTGCACAGCTAGTAGAATTAAAAGAAAAATATGGCTACGAGGTAATGCTTGATGGTGCATGCTCACCTGAAAGAGTGGAAACTTTAAGCAAGGTTGGTGTTAAAGGATTTATCCTTGGAACATCAGCATTATTTGGCAAGGAAAAATCTTATAAAGAGATTGTTAAAGAGTTAAGAAGCTTGTAGAAGTGTCAAAGTAGAAATTTAACAGAATTGTTGTGCATAAAATAAGGCAGAGGTGACTTATGAATAATGAATGTGTAATTGGTATTGATATCGGCGGAACTAATATAAGAATCGGACGTACTGATGAAAATGATCAGCTTGTGGATTTTGAAAGGGTTTCAAGCAAGGAAACATTTAAGGACGGAAACATATCAGAAAGTTTGACTGAAGTTTTAAAGAATTATCTTGATAAGTATTGCAAGAATGTGCAGGTTAAGCAGATTGCAATTGGAATCCCTGCAACTTTAAGTTCAGACAGAAAGCAGATTCTTCAGGTTCCTAACATAAAAGGAATGGATGGTCTTTTTCTTGGAAAAGAATTAGAAGAAAATCTTGGCATTCCTGTTGTATTGGAAAAAGACGTAAATATGTTATATTACTGGGACAAGTATGATAAAAAGCTTAGTGATGAAGGTGTAGGCATTGGTGTTTACATTGGCACAGGAGTAGGTAACGCAATATTTATCAATGGAAAACCACTGGCAGGCAAAGATGGTGTGGCAGGAGAACTTGGTCACATTCCAATGATCGGTGGAACAAGTCAATGTGGCTGTGGAAACCTTGGCTGCTCAGAGTGCTATGCGTCAGGTTGGAAGTTGGTTGAGTTGAAAGAGGAATACTATCCTGATGTAGACATGAATGATTTGTTTGTAAAGAAAAGCAATGATACGGTGCTAAAGAATTTTGTGGACAATATTGCCTGCGTGGCATGCACTGAAATCAATATACTAAATCCTGACTCCATTATTTTCGGTGGCGGAGTAATTAATATGAAAGGCTTCCCTAAGGATTATTTGGAAGAAAGATTGTATGTGCATGCAAGAAAACCGTATCCGGCAGAAAGCCTTGAAATCCAGTACTCAGAAGATAAAGTAGACAACGGAGTAAAAGGCGCAATAATATTTGCAAAAACAATGTTAGAAAAATAGAGAATATATAATAATTGATATTTATTAATGAAAAAATAAGAGTCGCTTAGTGCGGCTCTTATTTTCGGTTAGGGTGGATGAATGGCTGGATGGGAATAAGGACAACTTTTAACATAAAAATACAAAAATACACAAATTATACAAGAAAAAACAAGCAAATAACAACAAAATTACATAAAAAATAAAAACGTTATTAGTAAAAATATCCATAAAAAAAGTAAAAAATAGAAAAAAATTGCTATTTAATCTAAAAATATTCTATTTTTTTTGTACAAGATAAAATCTATAATGAACGTAGTCAATGAGACAGGAAAACAAAAAGTTAAAAAACAGGAGGAACAGTTAAATGAGAAAATCAAAATTATTAACAGTGTTGGTAGCGGCAGCAATTGGAGTTTCAATGGTAGGATGTGGTTCATCAGGAGGAAGTTCAAGTAGTGGAAGTGGCGGAAGCAGTTCAGGCGGAGACGTAGCCAATAAGGATAAGCCTTTATGTTGGTACAATCGTCAGCCATCAAACAGTTCAACAGGTGAACTTGATAAGACAGCGCTTACATTTAATGACAAAACATATTATGTAGGATTTGATGCTAACCAGGGTGCAGAACTTCAGGGACAGATGGTACTTGAGTACATCAAAAAGAATATTGACAAGATCGATAGAAACGGAGACGGAGTAATCGGATATGTACTTGCAATTGGTGATATCGGACATAATGATTCAATAGCACGTACATGTGGTGTTCGTTCACAGCTTGGCACAGCAGTTGAAAAGGACGGAAGCGTTGATTCATCACCTGCAGGAACAAACGTTGATGGAACATCAAAAGTAGTTAAAGATGCAAAATTAGAAGTTAACGGAAAAACATATACAATCAGAGAACTTGCTTCTCAGGAAATGAAAAACTCAGCCGGAGCAACATGGGATGCAGCAACAGCAGGTAACGCAATTGGAACATGGACAGCTTCATTTGGTAAACAGATTGATGTAGTTGTTTCTAATAACGATGGTATGGGAATGTCAATGTTCAATGCATGGGCAAAGGACAACAAAGTTCCAACATTTGGATATGATGCTAACAGCGATGCAGTAGCAGCAATTGCAGAAGGCTACGGCGGAACAATTTCACAGCACGCAGACGTACAGGCATACCTTACACTTAGAGTTCTTCGTAATGCACTTGATGGTGTAGATGTAGATACAGGTATCGGTACAGCAGATGATGCAGGAAACTGCCTTACAAAGGATGAAGATTACAGATACAGCGAAGAAGAAAGATCATATTACGCATTAAACGTAGCTGTAACAGAAGACAATTATAAAGACTTTACAGATTCAACAAAGATTTATGACAAGGTTTCAAAACAGCTTGATGCAAGTAAGAGTCCTGAAAAGAAAGTATGGCTTAACATTTACAATGCATCAGATAACTTCCTTAGCTCAACATATCAGCCATTACTTCAAAAGTATGATGATCTTCTTAACCTTAAAGTAGATTACATCGGTGGTGATGGTCAGACAGAATCAAATATTACAAACCGTTTAGGTAACCCTAGCGAATATGATGCATTTGCAATTAACATGGTTAAAACAGATAATGCAGCTTCATATACATCAATTCTTTCAAAATAGAATTCTAATTAAAGATTAAACTGGTTGTAGAAGGGGGCTTTAAAGCCCCCTTATTAAAAGAAGAGGAAGTATAAATATGGCAGGAGATAAGAATGAATACATCTTGTCGATTAATGGAATGAGCAAATCATTTGGCCGAAATAAGGTTTTAAAACATATTAGTTTAAATGTTAAACCGGGGTCTATCATGGGACTTATGGGTGAAAACGGAGCCGGAAAATCGACAATGATGAAATGTCTCTTCGGAACTTATCAAAAGGACGAAGGAACGATAATATTAGATGGAAAAGAAGTAAACTTTTCAGGTCCTAAAGAAGCACTGGAAAATGGTGTGGCAATGGTACATCAGGAACTTAATCAGTGCCTTGAGAGAAGTGTTGTAGATAATTTGTTTTTAGGAAGATATCCTAAGAACTCAATGGGCGTAGTTGATGAAGGAAGAATGAAAAAAGAAGCTTCAGACTTATTCAGAAAACTTGGAATTACAGTTAATATGACTCAGCCAATGAAGAAAATGTCTGTATCACAAAGACAGATGTGTGAAATAGCAAAAGCTATATCATACAATTCAAAAGTAATTGTACTTGATGAACCTACATCATCACTAACAGCACCGGAAGTTGAAAAGTTATTTAAGATGATGAGACAGTTGAAAGAACAGGGAATCTCATTAATATATATATCACACAAAATGGATGAAATATTCGAAATTTGTGATCAGGTTTCAGTTTTACGAGATGGAAGTCTTGTTATGACAAAAGACAGCAAAGAAACAGATATGAATGAACTTATTTCAGCAATGGTTGGACGTTCACTTGATAACAGATTTCCACCTGTAGATAATAAGCCGGGAGAAGTTATTTTCTCAGTGGAAAATTTGTCTACTAAATACGCACCTAAACTTCAGAATATATCATTTGACATAAGAAAAGGAGAAATCTTCGGATTATATGGACTTGTAGGTGCAGGAAGAACGGAATTACTTGAAACAATATTTGGAATGCGTACAAGAGCAGCAGGAAATGTAATTTATGATGGAAAAAAAATGAATTTTACATCAACAAAGGATGCAATGGATCATGGCTTTGCACTTATAACAGAAGAAAGAAAGGCCAATGGCTTATTCTTAAAGGGAGACATTACATTTAATACTACTATTGCAAATATGAATCACTACAAAAAAGGTATAGCATTATCCAAAGATGAAATGGTTCGTGCAACGGCAAATGAAATAAAAGTTATGCGTACTAAATGTATGGGACCGGACGATATGATTTCAAGCCTTTCAGGTGGTAATCAGCAGAAAGCAATATTTGGAAGATGGCTTGAACGTTCACCTAATATCTTTATGATGGATGATCCAACAAGAGGTATTGATGTTGGAGCCAAATACGAAATATATGAATTGATTATAAACATGGCAAAACAGGGAAAAACAATTATAGTTGTTTCATCTGAAATGCCGGAAATTTTAGGTATAACTAATAGAATAGGCGTTATGTCTAATGGACATTTGGCAGGAATAGTTAACACTAAAGAAACAGATCAGGAAGAATTATTAAGACTTAGTGCTAAGTATTTGTAAAAAAGAGAGGAGCATAAGATATGGCAGAGAAAGGATTTATTCTTTCGGCTGAAGAGGAGTTAAAACTTCGAGAGCCCATAGATGAATATATAGGAAAAATACAGGAACAGATAGATGCTTTAAGATTAGATGGTACAGACAAAGTTAGAAGCTTAAAGAACCATATTGCAGTTGTAAAAGAAAGCAAAAATCTATCAAAAGAAGAAAAGACAAAAATTATCGAAAACGATAAAAAAGTATTAGAAGAGGCAAACGCAGTTGAAAGTCGTAATAAAGACAAAGTAAACAAATTAATTGCAGAAGCTGAAGATTATCTTTCAAAGAATTATAACAGCCAGTACTACAATAAGGTGGTTAAATGTTGTGAAGCTGAAAAAGAGGCTGAAAAGAAAGAGTATGAGAGAATTTGTGCAGTATTAAAAGAAGAACATACAGCACAGTTAAGTAAATTATCCGATCCGGATGAGATTAAAGATGAAAAATATGTTTACAAGAATAAGTTATATGATGCGAAGATGGCACATGAATCAAAATGTCAGGAAATCAAAGACAGAAAACATGATGCGTTTTTACATAAGTATCATTTAATCGACTTGTTGCGAATGTCAAAATATACATTTGCACAAAAGAGAGCACAGAGTATAGAAAACTATAAGTATTCATTTAATTTAGCACAGTTTCTTTACAAGAATGGCTTGTATATTGTTATTGTTCTAATATTTATTGGATTATGTGCAGTAACTCCAATAGTAAAAAATACACAGTTGCTTACATACACAAACATACTTAACATTCTGCAACAGGCTTCCCCTAGAATGTTCCTCGCCCTTGGGGTTGCAGGATTAATCCTTTTAACAGGAACGGATCTTTCTGTAGGACGTATGGTTGGTATGGGTATGGTAGCGTCGACCATAATAATGCATAACGGTATTAATACAGGTGGAGTATTTGGCCACATATTTGACTTTTCAAGTATGGGTCCTGTAAACAGAGCAATTTTGGCATTAGTTGTCTGCATTGTACTTACAACATTCTTTGCTATGATAGCAGGATTTTTTATGGCAAGATTTAAGATGCATCCATTTATTTCAACAATGGCTAACATGCTTATTATCTTTGGTTTAGTTACATATGCAACAAAAGGTGTTTCATTCGGTGCAATTGACCAGGCAATACCTAATATTTTCATTCCTCAAATAGGTGGTTTCCCAACAATTATTCTTTGGGCAATAGTTGCCATTGCAATTGTATGGTTTATCTGGAATAAAACAACTTTTGGAAAAAATCTGTTTGCTGTAGGTGGAAATCCTGAAGCAGCAGCAGTATCAGGAATCTCAGTATTCAAAGTAACTATGGGAGCATTCATTCTTGCAGGTATTCTTTATGGATTTGGTTCATGGCTTGAATGTAACAGAATGATTGGTTCAGGTAGTGCAGCATATGGACAAGGATGGGATATGGATGCAATCGCAGCCTGCGTAGTTGGTGGTGTATCATTTACAGGTGGTATTGGTAAGATTTCAGGTGTAGTAACAGGTGTTCTTATTTTCACTTCTCTTACTTATTCACTTACAATCCTTGGAATCGATACAAACCTCCAGTTTATTTTTGAAGGTATTATCATCCTTGCAGCAGTAACTCTTGACTGCCTTAAATATGTACAGAAAAAATAAATATTAGAAAATATTTCTTAATGATAAAGCTAAAAGTCGTTCTAATTATCTATATGATTAATGGAACGGCTTTTAGTCTAAATTGGTTTAAAAGCAATTCATAGTTTGTTATAATAAAAAAAACAGGTGGGAGAAATATGGAAATAAAAAACAATACTGATATAGAGAAAACTAATATGGAAAATTACAAAGTTATTTTGGTGGATGACGAAGAAGAAGTAATTGATGCAATAAAAAGCCGAATATTATGGGAACAATTAGGTTTGCAGATTGTAGGCAGTGCAACAAATGGTGTAAAAGCATTAGAATTAGTAGAAAAGTTACAACCTGACATTGTTATAACTGACATAAAAATGCCTTATATGGATGGTCTGGAACTGTCGAGAAGATTAAACGATGAATACAGAAATGTTCATATAATTATTTTTACGGGATTTGATGAATTTGATTATGCAAAAGAAGCAGTGCATCTTGAAATAGATGAATATATGCTTAAACCAATTAACGCTGTGGAATTGTCAGAGTGCCTTAAGCGTGTTAAGAATTCATTGGATAAAGAAAGAGAAGAAAAATTAAATGTTCAAAAGCTTGAAAATTATTTCGATGATGTTTTGCCAATTATTCAGACTAACTTTTTTGTTTCGTTAATAGAGGGAAGAGTTAACGAAAGTGAATATGAGAAATTTTTGCAGGCATACAAGATAGATTTAAACGGACCGTATTTTTGTTGTGCAGTTTTTCACACTTCAGAAAATAATGTTCCGGAAGAAATGTCGCCATTATTATTATCTATGTCGGTTGAGAGAGAGATAAAAGCAAGAATAGTGGGAAAATTCAAGTGTAGGGAGTTTATATATTTAGGAAATACAGTTCTTATTATAGAATTGAAATCAAAAGAAGAGACAGTAGAACTTACTGATGTTTGTGATAAATTCTGTAAGTGGGTTAACAGAGTAATTGGAGCAGTAGTAACTGCAGGAATAGGTATGGTATGTGATAACATATCAAATATTAATAATTCGTATGATGGGGCAAGAGAAGCCGTATCATACAGAGTATTATATGGAACAAAGAGAGCCATAAATATTGATGAAATCACATCAAACAAACAAAATATGGGATTACAGTCAGAAGAAACAAAGATGCATGAATTGTTTAAGGCCATTTATCTGGGAAACGAACAGGAAATAGAGGCTGCAACAAACAGGGAAGTTGACAGAATACATAGTAATTCCAATACGGTTAGCCAATATAAGTTATATACAATGGAAATGGTAGGAGCATTCTACAGATTTTGCGAAAATAATTTTATTGACTTTAACGATTTTCTGGGCGAAATGAGCAACCCTTATGAAAAGGTGCCAAAAATGGATGAAAGCACACTAAAAAAATGGATTGTGCAAGTTTCCACAGAAATGGGAAAACAATTAAAGAGTGTCCGAAACAGTAAATCACGAAGACTGATAAATGACGCAAAAAATATCGTTGCAAACAGATATATGGAAGAAGATTTATCCTTGGATAAGGTTTGCTCAATAATGGGAGTGTCTAATTCATACTTTTCTTCTATATTTAAGAAGGAAACAGGAATTTCTTTTGTATCTTATTTAACAGATTATAGAATGGATATAGCAGCAAAGTTAATTTTAGATACAAATGAGAAAAGCTACAAGATTGGTGAAATGGTTGGATATATGGACGCAAACTATTTTAGTTATGTATTCAAAAAGAAATTTGGAATTTCACCATCTAAATATCGAAATGCAAAATTAAAATCATAAATATATGCAGGGATGGAATATTGAAAAATAAAAGTAAAACAGGCGGGAAAAATCTTAATAGAGGAAGAAGAAAATGGTTTCACAAAGGGGAATTTATAGGTCTTGATATACAGTCAGTAATAATGACTGTTTTAACTATGCTTACAATTGCAGTTACTGTAGTTATGGGCTTGTTAATTTATAACAGATTTAAGCTGTCAGTTAAAGAAACAAATATATCAAGCACTGAGGGCATAGTAGACAGCGTAGTAGAAAAAATGAATTCCGATTTGTATAATATAAGACAGATTTCAAATGCAGCGAACTATAACATTATTCAACAATACGACGTTTCGAGTCAGGAATTTAATAACCAGTTTAGCCTTCTTTACGAAATAAATTCTGACAAAATACAAAGCCTGGTTTTGTACAACAATGAAGGAAAACTTATGGCATCAGAACCAATTTCTTCAGAGAAAAAGAACGTAGAAATTAAAAAACAGGATTGGTTTTATAATGCAAAGAAAGAAATAGAGAACATTCATTTTTCAAAACCTCATTTGCAAAATATATTTATGGATGGAACATACAAGTATAATTGGGTTATTTCTCTTAGCCGTTCAGTTGACATAAATGATGGAGAAGAACCAATAAGTGGAATATTATTAGTAGATATGAAATATTCAATTATTGAAGAAACGTTTGAAAGAATTAATGGTAATTCCAACGGTGTATATTATTATTTGTGTGATGGTAATGGAGATATAATTTATCATCCAAGAAAGGTTGAAATTGACAGAAACAAGTTAGCCGAAAGCAACAGGGAACTTGCTTCATATGAAGACGGAATATATGAACTTAAATTAAATGGAAGAAAAGCAAATTATGTTATAAGTAATATGGCATATACAGGTTGGAAAGTTGTGGGTGTTGTGCCGGAAAGCACGCAAATTATGAGCATGAACCAGTTTAGATATTATATTGTAATAACCATTATAATATTGCTGATGATGCTTCTTGTTGTAAATAGATTTATTTCAAAGAGAATTTCAAAGCCTATTAGAGAGTTAGATGAATCCGTTAAGGCTTATGAAGCAGGTGGCAAAAAAGACATTTATGTTGGAGGTTCTTCAGAGATAAGACATCTGGGATATTCAGTTCAGAAATCATATGAACAGATTGAAGAATTGATGGACGAGATTATTAAGCAACAGACTCAAAGAAGAAAAAGTGAATTAGCAGCATTGCAAAGTCAGATAAATCCACACTTCTTATATAATACATTAGAATCCATTACCTGGATGGTGGAAGCAAACAGAAACGCAGATGCAGTATTGATGATTTCGGAGCTTGCTAAGTTACTTAGAATAAGCTTATCAAAAGGAAAAACAATAATAAGAATTGCAGATGAAATACAACACAGTAAAAGTTATATGAGCATTCAAATGGTAAGATACAAAGAACGATTTGGAATAAAATTCCACATTGATGAAGAAATTAATGATTACTGTATTGTAAAACTGGTAATACAACCCATATTAGAGAATGCAATTTATTATGGTGTAGGCGATATGGATGCTGATGAAGGCGGAATGATAACTGTTACAGGAAGAAAGATTGAAGAGGATATATACATATCTATAGAAGATAATGGAATGGGTATGAGAGAAGAAGTAGTGGAAAATATTCTTACAGATAACAGTAAAGTTCCAAAACATGGTTCAGGTGTAGGCGTAATAAATGTTCATAATAGAATACAGCTTATGTTTGGTGAAGAGTATGGATTAAAAGTCGAAAGTGAAGCAGATGAGGGAACAAAAGTTACAATACATATACCGGCAATACCATTTAATAGTGAAAATCAAAGTAAAATGGAAGAGAAAAGTGTAGAAAGGAAGGGCAAAAATGAAAAAGAATAAAGTAATCTTTCTTGCTACAGAAATTATATTATGTGTTTTAGCACTTTTTTTCACTTTCAAAATGTTTGATCAAAATGAGACAGAAAAGAAAGTTGCAGTAATTGTACAAAATTCAGGTGATAAAAATTGGAATTCTTTCATAAAGGGATTAAAAGAATCAGCCAAAGTCAATAATATTCATTTGATTATATGTAATGCTGATGAAATCAACAACATAGATGATCAAAAAGAATTAATTAATGAGCAAATAGAAAATGGAGTTGATGCTTTTATAATAAGTCCGGCTCCGGGAAGCAAAACAAAAACAGAAATGAAGACTATTTGTGGAGACAAGCCATTTATATTAGTAACTGAAGATGTTTATATGGGAGAAAATAAAAAATCTGAATACCCTGTAATAAAGCCTGATAATTACAAAATCGGCTATAGTCTTGGAAAAGAAATGGTTGGAAAATCCATAAAGAAAATAGGCATTGTACTAGGACAGGAAGAAAAAGAAGAAACAGCTGACAGATATAAAGGGTTTGAAGATGCAATAAAAGATAGTGGCATGAAAGTTGCGTGGAAATATAATGGCATAGAAAATAAAGATATTGTTAAAATTGTAAATCGCAGGAGTAAAGTTGATGCAATAGTAGCGTTAGATAACTATTCACTAGATGATTTGGGTGAAAACGCCAGAGAGGATTCGTATAATGGTGCGAAAATATATGGTGTTGGAACTAATGTTGAGTCCCTTGTCCTTGTGGATTATGGAAAAGTGGAATGTGTGATAATTCCTGACGGATATGAAATGGGATATAAAAGTGTTAAGGAGATAACTGAAAGACTAAACCATACTTTTTATGTGATGAAAAGTACTAATGTGGAACACAAAATAGTTTATAAAAAAGATTTATTTACTACTGATATTGAAAGGTTTTTGTATTCATATGAATAAAAGAAAGAAAATTGTTGTAGGTTTGATTTTAGGAATAATTCTAGTCTGCAATATTTGCGGTTGTCAAAGTAATAAAGAAGAGAAGAACAGCATACTTAGAGTAGGCATAGTGACTTATACACAGGATGATCCTTTTATAAATGCGTTAAAAGAACAGCTAAAAGGGAACTTAAAAACTATGGAAACGAAGGATATGAAGATAATGATCTCCGAAAGAAATGGAGACAATGACCAAAGGGATCAAAATGAAGCTGTTGAAGAGATGATTGATGCAGGATGCGATATAATGTGTATAAATTTAGTAGATAGAACAGAGCCTTCTAAGATTATAAAAATGGCAAGACAGAATAACATACCCGTTATTTTCTTTAACAGGGAACCGGTTAAAGAGGATTTGAAGCAATGGGATAAACTTTATTATGTAGGCTGTAATGCAGAACAGTCAGGTAAAATGCAGGGACAGATAGCAGCAAAATATATAAAAAAGAATAAAGAAGTTGATAAAAATTATGATGGAAAAATTCAATATGTATTATTGGAAGGTGAAGCGGGGCATCAGGATGCCATAAGTAGAACGGACTGTTCCGTAAAAACCATAATAGGCAAAGGTATAAAACTGGAAAAATTAAGTTATCAATTTGCAGATTGGAATAGAGGACAGGCAGAAAACAGAACAAACCAATTAATTGAACAATATGGCGATAAGATAGAAATGATAATTTCCAACAATGATGAAATGGCATTAGGAGCATTGGAGGCATATAAAAAATCAAAATATGACAAGAAGCAGTGGCCGATTATTTTTGGAATTGACGGTTTGGATGATGCTTTAACAGCAATAAAGAATGGCGAAATGCAGGGAACGGTATACAATGACAAAGAAGATCAGGCATTAGAAATTTCACGATTAGTTGTAGATATTTATCAGGGCAATAGTATGAAAAATCATAATTTACAGCAGGGAAAATATTATGTGTCTCAATACAAAAAAGTTGAAAAAAGCAGTATAGACAAATTCATAAAATAAAGGCGGGTCAATATATGTGGAGTGAAAGGTTTAACAAAGAATTTAAAGAAGAATCTAAGAAAGAGACAAATGAAAAGTCTAAAAACGAGTTAAAAAAAGAACTTTTTGGAGAAGAGTTTTATGAAGAAATGGAACCTGAGAAAAGATTAGAAATTTTTCAAAAAAATATAGAGTCAGACAATAATAAAGAACTACGAGAATGCTTATGGACAGCAAGATATGGAAAAAGAAAGCCTAAAAAAGACTTATTCATAGGCTATCTTATGGAAATGAAATACATATCAGAAAGTGGTTCCACTGATGTAGGCGGAGCGAAGAGAAAACAGTTGAGCAAGATTATTAATAATTTGTGCATTGACAACTATGAAATTCTGTCAGAGGAGCAACGTGGCATTCTTAAAAATGAGCTAAAGAATACATTTAAAAAATTTATTCAGGTAAGTCGAGGAGGTAGAGGCTTCACTTCGGCAGTTTTTGGACTGGGACAGTTATCTGATGAGGGCATTGCAAAAAAGATAGCTGAACAAATAAGCAACATTGCATTCCTAACACCTCATATGTTCAGAATGGATAAAGAATTTGAAATCCTTCAGACAGCAGCGCTGGAAGCCTATAGAGAAGAATACCCCAATAGAGAACATTTTTTGAAAAAATAGGACAACCTTAGATTATACCAAAATACCTCACGGTTTGAGAAAATGAAAACCGTGAGGTATTTTTTTGGGGGCTTGAATAGTTACAGACTTAGAGTTTGCCTCATATATAGTACAAATCCCCAATAGTTTTGAAGTAATCCACCCCAAATCTCTCATATCAAGCAAAAATAAATGACAGAAAATGAAAAAATAAAGAATTATTGATAATTCTATCTCAAATACCCAACAATCAGCATACATATTACACAAAAAATACAATTTGCATACTCAAAAAATAACATTATTGTTAGAAAACTCAAAAAATCGGAAAAAGGCAAAAATAACACAAAGCAAAAAGTGACAACAAATGAAACGTTTTTAACAACGAAAATTGTACAATATGCACAAAAGAAATATGTCTGAATTGTGAAAACCGTGAAAAATGTTGAAAATAGTTGACAGAAAATGAAAAGAGTACTACAATTATGCTATCAGATGAAAACAAATGACAAAACTTGAAAAAACAAAAGATAAAAGAAATAACAAAGAAAGGAAGGAAATATGAATTACGCAGGAAGATTTAATTCTTTTATATTAAAAGGCCAGAACGTATTTGATGCAATTAAGGCATATCACGAGATGGACGGCATTACACATTTAGAGTTTAACTACCCGGAACATTTTGCAGGATATGATTTAGAAGAAATCAAAAAGGCCATGGGTGATTTAAAAGTTAACGGATTGGCAGTTCGTTGGAGAAATGATTTCACAAACGGAGACTTAACAAATCCTGATCCGGAACTTAGAGAAAGAGCCATCAGATATTGTAAGGAAGCTACAGATATTTGTAGAGAACTTGGTGGAACATACATAACATTATGGTTAGAAAATGACGGTTTTGATTATGCGTTCCAAGTTGACTATGAAGAAGCATGGAACCAAATGATAGATGCTTTCAGAGAATTAGCAGATTATGCACCAGACATGAAATACAGCATCGAGTACAAACCATTTGAACCAAGAAACTTCTCAATGGTTGACAGCACAGGAATGACATTACTTCTTATTAAAGAGATAGACAGACCAAATGTAGGATGTACATTAGACTTCTGTCATATGTTAATGAAGAGAGATTCCCCGGCATACGGACTAGCACTTGCAGCAAGTATGGGAAAACTTTATGGATTACATATGAACGACGGATATTCACAGATGGACAGCGGAATGATATTTGGTTCAGTAAATATAGCTCACGCAGCTGAGTTTATCTACTATTTAAAGAAGTACAATTATCAGGGAGTTGTATTCTTCGATACATTCCCAATCAGAGAAAACGCAAAGCTTGAAACACAGGCAAACATCAATTCATTCGAAAAGATTTCAAAAATAATTGATGAAATCGGAATGGACAGAATAGCTGAAGTAGTATCTAAACGTGACGGAGTTGAGGCACAGCGCCTTGTTCTGGACATGTTGAAATAAAGAGAAAATAAAAAAGAAAAAGGAGAACACACAAATGAGAAAGAAATTTTTAGCAGTTGCCCTTGCAGCAACAATGGTAATCGGTTTAGTTGGATGTGGAAATTCATCATCTAGCTCAAACAACGCAACAACAGCAGCCTCAAATGGCACACAGGCTACAGAGGAATTTAACCCTGATACAGTTAAAGACAGCAAGACTATCGAAGACATCCGTAAAGATAACGGAGACGAAGTAAAAGTTAAGAGTGGTTTAAAGATGGGTGCCATCGCAAAGTCATTCTCAAACGAATTCTGGCGTAACTTTAAAAATGGTTATGAACAGTCAGAAAAGGTACTTAAAGATGCAGGCGTAGACGTATCAATTAAGATTGACGGAACAACAGATGAAAGTGATGAAATCGGACAGCAGACAATGACAGACAACTTAGTAAACCAGGGTTACAACGCTTTAATGTTAAGCCCAATCTCAGATTCAAACTTAACAGCATCAGTTGATAACGCTAAAGGCAAAAAGATTCCTACAATTAACGTAAACGATGGATTAATCGCAGCAGCAGATTACTTCGTAGGACCGGATGCTTACCAGAATGGTGAATTAGCAGCTGAATGGGTTTCAAAGAAGCTTGGTGACAAAGGTGATGTAGCTATCGTAATCGGTATGGCAAAAGCTTTCGCAGCTCGTGAAAGAACAGCAGGATTCAAGGGATGGATCAAAGACAACAATTCAGGACTTAACGTAGTAGCAGAACAGAATGCTGACTGGGATAGACAGAAAGCTAAAGAATTAGCAAGCACATGGATTCAGCAGAACCCAGACTTAAAGGCTATCTTCTGTAACAACGACGATATGGCTTTAGGTGTAGTAGAGGCAGTTGAAGAAGCTAAGAAAGATATCTTAGTAGTAGGTGTTGATGGTATCGGTGAAGCTTATGACTCAATCAGAGCCGGTAAGTTAGATGCAACAGTTGATTCATTTGGTTACTATATGTCACAGGTTGCTACAGAAGTAACATTAAGAGTATTAGCTGGACAGGATATTCCTAGAGTAACACATACTCCACAGGCTCTTATCGATAAGACTAACGTAGATAAAGACGCAAAAGACATCATTGGTTGGACAGATCCAAAATATGTAACAGAATAGTTTAGACACAATAATTTAGAAGATTTGATTTGTAAAGTGGGAGAAAGGTAAAACTTTCTCCCACATATATAAAGGAGGAACGATTATGGCGAAGGCTGTTGAATTTGTTAAGATTAACAAACGCTTTCCAGGAGTACACGTCCTTAAAGATATCTCTTTTTCAGTAGAAGAAGGTGAAGTTCATGCATTGCTTGGTGAAAATGGTGCAGGGAAATCAACACTATTGAATATTTTGCATGGAGTTTATCCTGAATATGAAGGAGAGGTAAGACTTCATGGTGAAAAGGTAAGCTTTAAAGACACAAATGATGCTATTGTAAATGGCAAAATATCTAAGGTTCATCAGGAAACATTGGTAGTAAAAGATCTTACCGTTGGACAGAACGTAACAATGGGATATGAACCTAAAAAAGGAATCTTTATTGATTTCAAAAAAATGAATAAAGATGTAGACGTAATATTAGAAGACTTAAACTGTAACTTTAAATCATCAGATTTGGTTGCAACATTAACAGCAGGTGAAATGCAGATGTTAGCAATTGCAAGAGCATTATATCATCATTCAACAATTATATCTCTTGACGAGCCAACAGCTTCACTTACAACAAAAGAAACAGAAGCTTTGTTTGAAGTAGTAAGAAAACTTAAAAAACAGGGCGTAACAATATTATATGTAAGTCATAGATTGGAAGAAATTTTCCAGATTTGTGACAGAGCAACAATTCTTCGAGATGGAGAATATATCCAGACAATGGACATTGCAAGTACTACAAGAGATGAACTGATTCACGCAATGGTTGGTCGAAATGTTGCAGCAGTGGCATCAAGACTTAAACCTAGTCCAATGACAGATGAAGTAGTATTAAAAGTAGAACATTTATGTAATGAAAATTATAATGACGTAAGTTTTGAACTTCACAAAGGCGAAATCTTAGGATTCTTCGGATTAGTTGGAGCAGGAAGAACTGAAGTCATGAGAACACTGATTGGTGCAGATCAGAGAACATCAGGAAAGATTATTCTTAAAGGTAAAGAAGTAAAGAATGGCTGGAATACAACAAAAGCCTTAAAAGCCGGCATCGGTTTATTACCTGAAGACAGAAAAACACAGGGATTTATGAATCTTTCTAATAACTATGAAAATATAGCAATATCAAGCTTAGAGAAATATATGACAGGTCCATTTACAGACACAAAGAAGAAGATTAAAAACGCAGAAGTTTACTTCGAAGAAATGGACGTACATCCAAGACGTGTTGATTATATGACAAGCAACATGTCAGGTGGTAACCAGCAGAAAGTTATTTTGGCAAGATGGATGTCTACAGATGTAGATATAATTATCTTCGATGAACCTACAAAAGGTGTTGACGTAGGTGCTAAGGCAGAAATTTACAGACTTATGGAACAGTTAGTAGAAGATGGAAAGAGTATTATCGTAGTTTCATCAGAATTACCTGAAGCCATGGGTATAAGCGACAGAATGATAATTATGAGTGAAGGAAGAATAACAGCTGAGTTAACAAATAAGGTTGACTTTGTAGAAGATTCAATTCTTGATTTAGCAATTGGAGGTAATCAAAATGAAAAATATATGGGATAAATATAAACGTGAGTTTGTAGTATTGCTGGCAACCTTGGCTATGGCAGTTGTCTTTACAGTACTAAACAGTAACTTTTTAAATTATAACAACTTTGTAACTATTTTACAGCAGATGGTATTAAACGGTGTACTTGCAGTAGGTATGATGTTTACAATCATCACAGGTGGTATCGACCTTTCAGTAGGTTGTACATACGCAATTACAGGTATTATAGTTGCTTCATGTACAGTAAACTATGGAATGAATCCATTCCTTGGAATTTTAGTAGGACTTGTAGTTGGTGCAGTTCTTGGTGCATTTAACGGATTCTTAATTAATAAGATGAAGTTACAGCCATTTATCGCAACATTAGGTACAATGAGTTTATACAGAGGTCTTGCTTATGTAGTAACAGGTGGTGTACCTGTAACAAACGTTCCGGACTCATACAGAAACATCTTCAACGGAGAATTAGTTGGAGGAATCAGATACTACATTATAGTTATGGTAGTTGTATTCTTAGTAGCACACATTCTTTTATCAAAGATGAGAAGTGGTGATTACTTATATGCAGTAGGTGGAAACGAAGAAGCAGCTAAGTTATCAGGTGTTAACGTAGTTAAGACAAAATACATTGCATACATCTTCTGTGGTGTTTGCTCAGCAATTGCAGGTATGATTATGTTAGCAAGCTTAGGTTCAGCAGAAGCAACAGCAGGTAGCGGATATGAAACAAACGCAATCGCAGCAGCAGCTATCGGTGGAACAAGAATGGCAGGTGGTAAAGGTACAGCACTTGGAACATTCATCGGTGCATTAATGTTAGCAGTATTAAAAGTAGGTATGGTAGTTATCAACGTTGACTCATTCTGGCAGTTCGTTGTAACTGGTATTATTATCATCGTAGCTTCATACTTCGAATTCATTCAGCAGGACGTTGCAGGATTTATTTCAAGACATAAGAAAGCTGAAAACTAAAAAATAAACCGCAAAAAATTAATAAACATTGCGGCACTAATATATTTTCAATATGAATTGAATTATAATAAAGGCGCAGGGAAAAATAAACTTTGCGCCTTTATTCTTTTTAATAATAGGAAACAAAATAAATTTTGAGTAGGAGGAAAATAAGGATGAATAAGAAAATCACAGTTATCGGAAGTTTAAACTATGATGTCATCTTAAAAATTCCAAGATTACCTTTTAAAGGTGAAACATTAACAGCCAACGGAGCGACATTTAGTGCCGGCGGAAAAGGTGCTAATCAGGCAGTTCAGGCAGCAAAATTAAAAACTCCAACTTATATGGTAGGATGTGTTGGAACAGATGCATCAGCAGACTTTTTGGTTAACACAGCAAAAGAGTATGGTGTAAATGTTGATTATATTAGAAAAGTACCCGGAAGTAGTGGAATGGGAGTTATAAACGCAGTTGAAGACGGAAGCGTTTATGCATGCATCGTAAGAGGTGCAAACTTTGAGGTTACAAAGGAAGATGTAGACAATGCAATGCCTATTCTTAAAGAATCAGGTGTATGTATTCTACAGAACGAGATTCCGGTAGAAATTATTGCTTATGCAATTGATAAGGCAAAAGAAGCAGGATGTACAGTTGTATTAAACGCAGCACCTGCAATAGAATTACCTGAAGAATGTTTAAGTAAGGTAGACATTCTTGTAGTAAATGAAGTCGAGGCAGAATTTTACTGTCACGAAAAAATCGATTCAGTTGAAAAGGCAAAAACAGAAATTAAGAAAATGGCAGAAAAATACAATAATAATGTTATTTTCACACTTGGAAAAGATGGAGCAGTGGCTTACGAAAATGGAACAATCGAATTTATTCCGGCAATGAAAGTAGATGCGATTGAAACAACAGGAGCAGGAGATTCATATATCGGAGCAGTAAGTCATTCAATAATTGAAGGAAAGAGCCTGATTGAGGCTTGTAAGTTTGCAACTAAGTGTAGTGCAATTACAGTTTGCCGAATGGGAGCACAGCCTTCAATGCCAACTTTGGAGGACGTGGAATAAACCCCGATTATTATTGACATTTTTAACCATTAAAGGATATTATATAGGTATAACTGTAACGTTTTTATCGTTACATATACAGGCAATCAATTCTCTTTGAGAATTGATTACAAATACGCAGGAGGAAAAGATATGATACCTTATGAGAGAAGATTACAAATAGCAGAATTGCTTGAGAAGAATGAGGTTGTATCTTTGGATGAGTTTTGTAAATCTTTAGGGGGTGTCTCTGAATCGACGGTCAGAAGAGATTTGAAGACCATGGAGAAAGAGGGAGAGATAACATTACTAAGAGGTGGCGGAGCTTGTTTAAAAAGAGGCAGCTATGAAGTTCCTGTTCTTTCAAAGAAAAGTAAGAATGTCAAAGAGAAGGACGGAATTGCTAAGGTTGCAGCAAGTCTTGTAAATGACGGTGATTCGATTTATATCGATTCAGGAAGTACAGCCTTAGATATGGTTAAATATTTAAAAGACAAAAACATAACAGTTGTAACAACAAATGCATTAATATGTTCAGAGTTGCAATCTCCTAATATTAAGTGTATTATAGCAGGTGGTGAAATCAATATTACTACTGCTTCAATTAGAGGAATTACAACAAACAACTTTTTAAAGAGTTACTATTTTGACAAAGCTTTTGTAGGAATATCCGGTTTTTCAAAAGAAGCAGGGTTTAATACACCTGATTTGTTAGAAGCTGAAAAGAAACGTATTGTCTGCAAGAACGCAGGTAAGGCATATATTTTGGCAGATAGCAGTAAATCAGGAAAAAATACTTTATGTAAGGTGCTTGACTTAGAACAGGCAACTTTAATTTGTGACAAAGTGACAGATGTAGTTGAAGCTACAGCAGAATATATTATTGCTGAATAGAATTATAGTACAAAAGACAGAGGTGAACAATATGAAAATTGGAATTGGAAATGATCATGTAGCAGTTGAAATGAAGAATGAAATCAAGGCATATCTTGAAGAAAAAGGACATAAAGTTGTAGATTTCGGTACAAATTCTTCTGAGAGATGTAATTACCCTGTATATGGCGAGGCAGTAGCCAATGCCATTGTTAACGGTGAAGTAGATTGTGGTGTTTTAATTTGTGGAACAGGTGTAGGAATTTCACTTTCAGCTAACAAGGTTAACGGAATTAGAGCCTGCGTATGTAGCGAGCCATATAGCGCAAGATTATCTAAGCAGCATAACAACACTAACATTATTGCATTTGGCGCAAGAGTTATTGGCATAGAACTTGCAAAAATGATAGTAGATGAATGGCTTAATGCAGAATATGAAGGTGGTCGTCATCAGGTTAGAATCGATATGATTAAAGACATCGAGGAAAAACAGAAACAGAAGTAATTTGCTATTTATAAATGGTAGATTATTAATGTAATAGTAATGTAACAGAAGAGTAATGGAATAAAAAGACAAGGAGAGATACTATGAAGATTAAAAATATTGAAAACCCTGAAGAATTTTTAAAGGTAATTGACAGTTGTACAGGAAGAGTTGAATTAATAACAGATGATGGAGACAGATTAAACTTAAAATCAAAGTTATGTCAGTTAGTTTCATTGTCAACAATTTTCTCTTCAGCAGCTAAGATTCCTGAAATGGAAATTGTAGCTCATGAATTAGAAGATTCAAAGAAAATAATGGACTACTTAATGGGTTGCTAATTGATAAGATTACAGTGTAGAAATTTTAAATAGTATAGAAATAATTTTCTAAAAAGCGCGTTCAAAGAGACTTAAAAAGTCAAAAGACCTGTTGCACTTTAAACTTGGTGCGACAGGTCTTTTTTATTAATAGGAAAAATCTATTAATTTAAAATCCAACTGCGGATATAAACCTATACTTAATAAGCTTAGTGAAAAGATTAATCCTCTTCAATAACATAGAAGTCAAGATAGTCGAAATCTATTGATTCCACAAAACTGTCTGCATAAAATCTTGTTCGCGCAATACGTTTAAACTCGTTAATATTTGAATCAAGCCATATTGGATTGCTTAAATCAAATTCCTCACAAATCTGTTCAAGAGCCATAAAAACCTTATGAGTTCTTGTCTCGTCAGGAATATCCAATTCAATAGTAGTGCTTTGTAACATTTTATTACTTTTAAAAGTACGTCCCCAAACTCTAAACATAATAATCTCCGTTCCATTAATATAGTATAAATAACATAATATAAATCCAAAGTAAGTGTAAGGGAAAACGGAGTAAAAGTAAAGAAAAAAGAAGTTAGACAAAACTAACACATAAGCATAAGTTTAACTTTAAATATTGTTAGAATAATGATATACTTAAGGGTAATGAGCACTATAAATAAGTGAGAAATGTATGGTAGTCATAAACAAAAAAGAGGGAAGAGATGAAATAGGCATAGCTGTTTATACCGTTTTAAGAAAAGCGGAATGGAGTATTATATGGGAAATAAAAGAAAGAAAAAATTACAGACTCAGGTAGGAAAATATTTAAAGGGACCGTTGTATTTTATTGGATTTTGGATAATGATTAATGTGATTACATATGCCATTGATGTAAGAGCAGGCGCAGTAATGAGTCTTGCCACATTTGTTTACATTATTTTAATGCTAAGCATAGCTATTAAGTATAATTCCAACGTAACTAAGAGACTTATAGACTTCGGAAGTGCTTACAGTCTGGTTCAACGACAGATGATTAAGGAAATGGATGTGCCATATGGCCTTATTGACGAAAACGGAAAGATACTATGGACTAACAACCAGTTTGATACCTTATTTGAAAAGAGTGTTTTAAATAAGAACATTATGAATATTTTTGAAGGCATTAAGCCGGAATATTTGGTTTTTGATGACGAGAAACCTAATCACGTTAAGCTTAGTTATAAAGACAAATTATTTGCGGTAACATTAACCAAGTTTGAGCTGAAAAATGATTTTGAAGACAGCGCCCTTAATCTTTTAGAAGAAAATAGCGGTCAGTTAATTTCCATTTATTTAAGAGATGAAACATTAATCAGCAAGCTGGAAAAAGAGACTAAGGAAGAACGACTTGTAACGGCAAATATTTATATTGATAACTATGACGAAGTGGTACAAAGTGTTGAAAACACACGAAGAACCCTTTTGGTAGCTTTAATAGACAGAAAGATTAATGTTTATTTTTCTCAATATGACGGAATTGTCAGAAAGCTTGAAAATGACAAGTATTTTGTAGTTTTCAAAACAAAATATATAAGCAAGATGCAGACTAACAAGTTTGCAATTCTTGACGAAGTAAAAACAGTTAATATAGGAAACAGCCTTCCTGTAACAATCAGTATCGGTATTGGTATGGGAGGAAACAGTCTGGTACAGAACTATGATTTGTCCACAACAGCCATTGATATGGCGCTTGGACGTGGCGGTGACCAGGCAGTGTTAAAAGACGGTAGTAAGGTTTATTATTACGGTGGAAAGACCAAATCAGTAGAAAAGAACACAAAAGTTAAATCAAGAGTAAAAGCCACAGCGTTTAGAGATTTGATTGAAACAAAAGATAATCTTTATATTATGGGACATCATATAGGGGATAATGATTCCTTTGGTGCCGCAATAGGCTTATACAGAGTTGGAAAGACTATCGGAAAGAAGACGCACATTGTACTTGGAGATGTAAGTGGCAGTGTAGTTCCTTTAGTTGATGAATTTAAGAACTCAGACTTATATGATGAAGATACGTTTATTACAGGACCGGAAGCAGTTTCTGAAATGACTAAGAATGACGCCCTTATTATAGTTGACTGTAACAGAGCCTCATATACAGAATATCCTGAGCTTGTAAGAAGAGCCCAGTGTATAATTGTATTTGACCACCATAGACAGACAACAGATTGCATTGACAATGCTCAGCTTTCATATGTTGAATTATCATCATCATCAACATGTGAAATGGTAGTTGAAATTATTCAGTATATTAATGAAACAGTTAAGCTTACAAAGCTTGACGCAGAGGCTTTATATGGTGGCATTATGGTTGATACTAACAACTTTATTAACCGTACAGGTGTCAGAACCTTTGAGGCGGCAGCGTACCTTAAGAAGAATGGTGCGGATATAGCAAGAGTTAGAAGAATGTTTAGAGATGAGCTTTCTGATTACAAGGCTAAGGCATTGGCTATTCAGAATACAGAAATCTTTATGGATGAATATGCATTGTCTGTATGTAATCCTCAGGGCGTTTCTTCGCCTACAATTGTTGGAGCTCAGGCTGCCAATGAATTATTAAATGTAAAAAATGTTAAAGCATCATTTGTATGTACACCATACAATGATCAGGTATATATAAGTGCCCGCTCAATAGATAAGGTCAACGTTCAGGTTATTATGGAACAGTTCGGCGGTGGCGGACATATGAATCTTGCCGGAGCACAGGTTAGAAACAAGACAACCGGTGAGGTTATCGTTATGTTAAAGAAGATTATTGAGAAGATGATAGAGGAAGGAGAATTTTAATGAAGGTTATATTATTAGAAGATGTTAAATCTCTTGGAAAAAAAGGGGAGATTGTAAATGTAAATGACGGATACGCAAGAAATTTTATTTTGCCTAAAAAGTTAGGTCTTGAGGCAACATCAAAGAACCTTAATGATTTAAAACTTCAGAAGCAGAATGACGAAAAGGTTGCACAGGAAAAACTTGATGCAGCAAAGGCTTTAGCAGAAGAAATAAAAGAAAAATCAATTACCGTAAAGATTCAGGCAGGAGTAGAGGGAAGAGTTTTCGGTTCTATTTCAAGCAAGGAAATCGCTTTAGAAGCAAAGAAACAGTTAAACATGGATATTGATAAGAAGAAAATCATAATCCCTGATGCCATTAAATCACTTGGAACTTACAATGTTAACATTAAGTTACACAAGGATGTTATGGCTACTTTGGCCGTAAAGGTTGAAGCAAAATAAAAGTCGGCAAGGAGAAAACCAAATGGAAGAGGCAGTAGTAAAAAGAGTAATGCCCCATAGTAATGAGGCAGAACAGGCAGTAATCGGCTCAATGCTTATGGATGCAGATGCCATTACAACTGCTATGGAAAAAATTTCAGAAGATGATTTTTATAACAAACAATATGGCTCTCTTTTTAAGGCTATGATTGAACTTTACAACGAAGGAAAAACCTGTGATCTTGTTACAGTAAAGTCTAAGTTAGAGGAAACAGGGGTGCCTTCAGAGGTTGTAAGTCTTGATTTTATCAGAAATATATTGGAAATGGTTCCTACATCAGCTAACATTAAGCAGTATGCAGAAATTGTTTACGAAAAATCAGTTCTTAGAAATCTAATTCGTGCCAATGAAGATATTGCCGGCAAATGCTACGCAGGAAATGAAACACTAGAGGCAATTCTTGAGGAAACGGAAAAGAAGATGTTTGACCTGATTCAGTCAGGAAGCAGTGGAGATTACACTCCGGTAAGACAGGTAGTTCTTAATGTATTTGAAAAGATTGAGAAAGCTTCTCAGACTAAAGGTTCCATTACAGGTTTGGAAACAGGCTTTACTAAGCTTGACCACCAGCTTTCAGGACTTCAGCCATCAGATATGATACTTATTGCAGCCAGACCATCTGTAGGTAAAACAGCTTTTGTTTTGAATATTACGGAAACAGTTGCAGTAAAACACAACATACCTGTTGCCATATTTAGTTTGGAAATGTCAAGCGAACAGCTTATTAACCGTATTATTTCACAGAACTCAATGGTAAGTTCACAGAAAATGAGAAATGGTGACTTAAGTGACAGCGAGTGGGCAAACATAGTTGAATCAGCCAATATTATCGGTAATTCCAACATTATCATAGATGATACACCGGGTATAAGCATAGGCGAAATGCGTTCTAAGTGTAGAAAGTTTAAGTTGGAGAAAGATATCCAGCTTGTTATAGTGGATTACCTTCAGTTGATGACAACCAACGGCAGAGCGTCAAGCCGTGAACAGGAAATTGCGGAAATTTCAAGAACCTTAAAGGGAATTGCAAGAGAGTTAAACGTTCCGGTTATTGCCTTATCACAGCTTAACCGTGCAGCTGAAACAAGAGAAGACAAGAAGCCTATTATGGCGGATCTTCGTGAATCCGGTTCTATTGAGCAGGATGCGGACGTTGTAATGCTTATGTCAAGATTTTACGATAAGGAAACAAAGACAGAAGACAGAAACAGAATCATCGTAAACGTAGCTAAACAGCGTAACGGCCCTGTAGGTGAAGTAGAATTAGTATGGTTACCACAGTATACTAAGTTCGAAAATGCGGAAACAGAACAGGTGTAGGTGACTATAGTAGACAGTTGGCGACAAAGCTACAGAAAGTTGTTTTTTTCGCAGTGTTAAAAATATTGAACAAGGCATATAATGAATTTATAATGGAGATGTTCCAAAAGGGAGCATCTCCTTTTCGATGCTCCAATTCGATTTTTAAGGAGGAGTATATGGGGGAAAAAAGATATATTATTTCGGACGCATCAAAGATGCTCAATGTTGAATCACATGTTTTAAGATATTGGGAAGAAGAACTTGAAATTAAAATTCCAAGAAATGAAATGGGACACAGATACTACACGGAAGGTAACATCGAAAGCCTTAGAAAAGTCAGGGACTTAAAGAAGCAGGGCTACAGCCTAAAGGCAATAAAAAATATGGTAAACCCGAAAAAAGGAGCCAGGGAAAATAAAGAATCAAATGAAAGACTGACAGTAAGACAGCCGATTTCGCTGATGGAAGTAAGGGAGAAAAAAGCCGGGGTGGAGAATTGCTATCAGGAAGTGCCGGAGGCAATGTCTGGCAGTGTACAGAGTGTGGTACAGAATATGACACAGAGTAATGGTCAGAATGCAGAAAGCACAGGCTTGAAGTTAGAACAGTTCCAGAACCTTATGAATAAGGTTGTTTCAAAGGCATTAAAAGAATCCACAACGAACCTTGGAAAAGAGCTAAGTGACAACGTAAGCGAAAACGTTCTAAAAGGAATGAATTATATGATGAGAGTTCAGGATGAAAAGGAAGAAGAACGTTATCGAAAACTTGATGAACTTATGAGAAACAAGCAGAAGCTAAGCCGCCGAGAAAAAAGAAAAAAAGCAAAAGCAGAAAAACTTCTTTTGAAAAACAAGAAAAAAGGAATGGCTCATTTCGGGAAAAAACCGCAGACTACATAAACAAAAATACATTATAGAAGAATGCTGCATCGCATATAAAATGCAAAAGATATTAAAAAAATGCAATACATAAAGAGACAGATAATAAGGACAAATAGCAAAAATAATTTAAAGATACAATAAAAATATTAAAAAATATTAAAAGAAAGACGATAAGAAATATTATAAAAAATATTATAAAAAATATTATGAAAAGTTACATAGATAATATTACATAAAAAATGCCATCCTTTACATAAAGTAAAGATGGCATTTTTTATACCTATACGGTACATAATACGCTCCAAAGAGAGCGTATAAATTATAATAATTAGTCTAATTTGATTGAATCTGTTGGGCATGCACCTGCACAAGCGCCACATTCGATACATGTATCTGCATCGATTACGCAAACGCTACCATCGTTGCTAATAGCTCCTACTGGGCAAGTACCTTCACATGCACCACAACCGATACATCCGTCAGTAATTTTGTAAGCCATTATGTAAGCCTCCTTTGATTTTTTATACGTTTATAATAATACAATTATCCCAATATTGCAATAAATAAAAAGTTAAAAATTTAACAATAACAAGAAACATCAAGCGTCACGAACCACTGTAAGCACCCTTCCAAAGTAGTGAACATCATCGATATTATCGATGAAAAGCGAGTTTTTGTCGCCATTAATGGGAGCAAGCTCCAGCCTGATTCCTGGAATATATTTACGAATATACACTTTATTTCCAATAAGAAAAATCCCTGTCTCACCGGATTCAGGAAAACGGTCCTTGCCAATCAGAAGAATGTCATTGTCAAAATAAGTAGGTGAAAGATTTCGCCCAACAATCTTAATCCCACACAAAACAATATCACCAAAATCTTTTTGATATGGTGAAATATCAACAATATCAGTGGAAATACTGTCGAAAACCATTCCGTCCTGAACAATACCCGTTGGCGTAAGAACGGAAACACAATCGGTTTTGTGAGATTGATTGTAGTCGGCAATGCGTGATTCAAAATAAGCAATTTCTGCCAAAAGATTAAAAACTCTAGGCGGAAGAGATTTTTGGTCAATAGTATTGATTACGGAACGTCCAAGAAGATAATCAATGCTGCAATCAAGAGCATCGCAAACCTTAGATATAGTATAGATTGTGGGATTTTTGATTTTACCTCCCACTAATTTCTTAATAGATTCATATGGAAGACCGGCCTGATCTGAAAGTTGCCTGATGGACCAATTCTTCTTATAAAGAAGACGGTTAATGTTTTGAACCATAGTGTTTTTTAAAAAATCTAAATCCTGTGATTTCTGATTCATTATAAAATTCCCCCTGTAAATAAAAATAAGTTTTAAAAAGGTACCAAAATAGCTTTACAAAAAATATATTTATGGAAAACAGCTTTGAATAAAATACATTTATAAAAAACTGCTTTGCAAAAAATACATTTGTAATAATAACTTTGTTAAAAATCTTTTTTGGCACACAAAAAACAACAATATACCAAAATTTGTGCCTTTCTATGCCTTTTTTTTACAAAAATATGCATTTATTATATAGCATATAGAAAAAAATTAAAATATCTATGGAAAAAATGGAGGGAAAAATGAACAAAATGGAGAAAAACAGTAGCGAAAAACTATTACGACAGCTTATTGCAACGCTAAGGATGGAAGGAAGCCTGGTGTCAGCCAGCCTGGGAGAAAGTGACAAATATAACATTATAGTAATTAATGGCGAAAGCCTAACCGGGGAAGACATGGGGAATTCTTTGTACAATGGTGAATGCAAAAGAAAAAGTGGCAAGGAACTGGAAAACATCATATCAAAAAAGCTGATTGGCCTTGGTATACCAACCAGACTAAAAGGATATAAATATATGCTTTCTGCAATTGAACAGGTGCTGGAGGATGAAACCTCACTTGAGGGAGTTACCAAGATACTTTATCCTGATGTGGCGAAGAAGTATAATTCAACACCTCAAAGAGTGGAAAAAGCCATAAGGCATGCCATAGAAGTAGCATGGACTGATAATGGGGTAGAGCTTAGGCGAGAGTTTCAAGACAGAAAGGAAAACAAAAGACCAACTAATTCAGAGTTTATTTCAAGAATAAGTGCTTATATAAAGATGTCAGCATAAAGAATATTATAGGCTTAGTTTTGTACGTTTTACAAAGCTAAGCTTTTTTTACTTAGATTTAATATTCTTAAGATTTTTGATTTAACAATGAATTAATAGAATAGCAAATCAAGAACACTGTTTTTAATCTGGAAATGCAGACTACAAGTTATGCGGAACTACCTAAGAGATCACGCTATTATCAGGATGTGATAGACCTTAATATAATTGAAAAAGGGGATACATATGATATACTAGGAGTAAGCTATGTTATCTTTATTTGTACCTTTGATTTCTTTAAGAAGAACAGAAGTGTGTATGAGTTCGAGAATATATGTGTTGATGATGCTAACATAAGGTTGAATGATGAAACCCATAAGATTTTTTTGAACACCAAGGGTGATAGAGATGGCATAGGCAGGGAACTACAGTTGTTATTAGACTATTTCGATGGCAGGGAACCAGAAAGTAAGCTTGCAAGGGACATGCAGAAGAAGGTATTTGAGGCCAGAGGAAATGACCAATGGAGGCGTGAGTATATGTCATATCAGATGGAATTAAATCAACAGTATAAGAATGGTAGAGCAGAAGGCATAGAACAGGGCATGAAGCAAGGCATAGAACAGGGAAAAAAACAAGGAGTGCAGCAGGCAACAGAGGATATTAATAAGTTAATTAAAGTTTTGCTCTCACAGAAGAAGTATGATGAATTGGAGAAGATGTCGGAAGACAAGGAATACCAGAATGAGCTAATGAAGAAATACAACATAATAGAATAGTCTGTAATAGGAATATCATATAGTTTTTGCACCAAAGTATACGAGACAGGTAATACACAAGAATAAGACAGAGACGCCGGGCGGCTATTTGTGAGAGAGGGAGGATATGGTGGAGATAAGTATTGTGTGGGGAAATATCACATAAGAAGCTTCTCAAAACGTCCTCAACGACAAAAATGTATGCGAAAGGAAATATATCCCACGACAGAACCCCAAAAACAAAACCAAGGGAAAGTGATGTATCACTTTCCCTTGGTAAATCATATATAATTCAATTTTAATTTCTAGCAACAACACATATTAAGCAAACATAGTGTTGTGCAAGGATCAGCGCAACACATTGCACCGGAATCGCCACCATATGAATACTGGCGGGTGTTGTACCATTGACCACCACTTTCAAGTGTTTGAACAAGTCTTTGGTATGTCTGGTTGTCAGGTTCCATCTGCAAAGCAGTTCGTGCAAAATCAAGAGCCATGACATTGTTACCTAGACCGTTGTTTGCCAAAGAACTTAAGAAATACCACTGAGCGGTACGGTCCTGAATATTGCTCAGGACATTTAAAGCTTCCTGAAAACGCCTATTGTTGATGTAGTTAGAAGCAGCAGTGTAATAGGAAGCATCCTGACCGTAATACTGACTGGACTGTCCCTGCCCACTGTTAAAACCGCCGAAGCCTCCAAAACCACCAAACAAATCATCAAAAGGATTGCCGGAATAACCACCACCGTAGTTGCCGTTACCTGAACCACCATAGGCAGAACCACCATTACCATAGCCACCGGAACCGTAGCCACCTGAATAACCATTCTTACGCTCATCCATAATCTGATTGTAAGCCTGACCAACTAACTTAAACATCTCCTCCGCCTTATCCTTATTAGGATTGTTAATATTAGCATCGGGATGATACTTGCGACTTAATTTTCTATATGCCTGTTTTACTTCATCATCTGTGGCATCTCGTGAAATGCCAAGAACTTTATATGGATCACTCATATCAAACTCCTAAAAAACTAAAGTTATGTAAACCTAATAGCTTACGCATTAACCTTAGTCATTCTCTTTTATTATATTGTCTGATGCTACATCTTCTCCACGTCGTTCCTTCAGATTCTTATAGTAGACCGTCCAAACCCCGGCGTAAAGGATATTTCTAAGAACCTCAGCATTCTCCAAAATAGGAAGATACTCGAACTCCTTAGAGCATTCAGCCATCATCATCTGTAGCATGCCCTTTATTCTATCATCAAACCCCTGTTCATTGCAAATAGATTTGAAAGGATTGTAATGATTCTTCTTAATATCCTCCTCCAAATCATCATAGGCATCAAGAATATAAATAAATTTGCCAAGGAAAAAACCAATGCGGCTAAGAGAAGCAGCCCACTGGTCGTCTTTTGGAACAAAAAGGACAGACATAATGCGACCGAAAAGCCCTGCCATAACGTCAATGTTCGTCTCATTCTCTTTTTCGCGGGTACCTAATTCGGTGAGAAGAGACGAAATAACTTCTGCCTTCTTGTTATAATCAAAGCCATCATCAGGATGCTTGGTTTTTAAAAGCTTGGCAAAAGCAAGTTTCAAAACACTGCGGTCATCATTCCAGTCGTCCATAGCCTTATAATAAGATAATAAAATATTCATATCAGCCACGTAATCTGAGTAAATACTGGAAGACATAGGCTGTGCCTTAAGGGGATGACGAATACATTTGTGCTCAGAATGAGCAACCTTCGGTTCGTACAAAGAAGTAAGAAGCATTACAAGAAAAGTCATATCATAAGAAAGTGTAAACTGCCCGACAAAACCATAGCGGGACCTTAAAGAATAACACAAACCACAATAAAAACTCTTGTAAACATCAAACTCCTTAAATTTTAATTCCGGTTTATTAATAACAACATATCCAAACATAAAAAACTAACTTCTTCTTATAAAAGTGGCGTTGCACTTAGGGCAACGAATCTGAATCTTACCGTGTCCTTTAGGAATACGAATCCTCTGGCCACATCCCGGACACTTGTAGAAATGATAATACTTGCGCTGACCGGCAAGGTTCTTCTCATTGGCAACCTTGTTGCGCCAACTACCGAGAATACGCATATACTTCTCGTTTTCAGCAGCACGCTTATAAATATTACGTGAAAACATTCTAAAATAAGTATAGATAATAAGAAGCAAAATCAAAGTACTAAAAAGGGAACCAAGTCTTCTTGGAACAAAAAGCGAAATAATACACAACGCAATTGTAAGTCCAAGCAAAAACTTAGAAAACTGATCTGCACCATATCTTCCATACATAAATTTTGAAAATCTATCTCTCCAATTCATAAACATGTCACCTCACCAATCATCTTGAATATTGTAGACTGATCATTCAATATAAAAAACAGTCATCTTAATACTGAAGACCAATCATCTGAAATATTGTAGTCGATATTAAGAGTGTAAGTCCAATGCCCGATAAAAGCAATGGCAAAGGGTTTGAATTTACATTTAAGTCATAAAAGTTTACAAATATGTAAAAAATGATAAGCATAAAAACGTTTTTATTAAAAAAGGAAACAAACTGACTAAAAATACTGAATTATTACTAAAATGACAATATCGAGCATTGAAAAAGGACGAAAAATAGAGTATTATGGAAAAGAAAAAGAGCTAAGCAACGTTAGCTATAAGCTATATGAGTGTATAAGTGATTTTTATAGAAGATGTATAAATATGCACAAAGCATATGATAAAAGTAATAAATATAAGAATATACATCAGGTTCTTTATAAATTATGTAAAGCTTATAAATAGACAACAAAGGGAAGACAATAGTATACAAAAGACGCTATGTAAAAAATAGGAGGGGAGATTCACTGTATGTACGTGAAGAAGAACAGCTGGGTTAAGCATTTAGACTTTATACTGGCTGATTTGTTGTGCATTAATTTAACGTTATTGATTGCATATTTTCTACGCAATGGAGTACGTAATGTATATGCGCTAAAGGAGTACAGAACACTTCTTTTTGCAATAATGGCACTGCATTTCTGCATAAGTTTTTTCTCGAATACATATTCAGACATCCTAAGAAGAGGATATTTTCAGGAATTTAAAAGAGTACTTGTTCATAATACAGGATTAATGCTATTTATAATGGTATTTATGTTCTTTACTCATACAGGAGCAATATACTCAAGATTAATGATTTTTGCATTCTGGGTAATGGACATTTTTGCAATGTATTTTGTACATATTTGCTTAAAAACATTTTTAAGAAAAAGAGATTACCGAGAGAAGAAGCAAACTAAACTTTTGATAATTACTACACCGGAAAATATGGAAAAAGTAATCAGTGAAGTAAACGATGGACCGGACAAGAGTTTTGAAATAGTAGGAATAGCATTAAACACAAATGAGGAAGGAATTAAAGAGTGCCAGGGAATACCGGTAGTTTCAGAAGTAACAGATATGTATGACTATGTTTGCAAAAATGTTGTAGATGAAGTTTTACTTAATTTAAACTATCCATCAGATAAGTTTGATCAGATAGTGGAAACTTTAGTTAATATAGGAATTACCGTAGATATTAAATTAAATATTAAGTTTAATGGTGGAATTCAGGAGTTCGGACACATTAACGGTACTAAGATTATAAGAACAAGTGCCAATACTGTAACAATAACAGAGATGGCATTAAAGAGAGCCATGGATATCTGTGCAGGCATTGTTGGATGTATAGTTACAGGTATACTTTTTATATTTGTGGCACCTGCAATTAAGATAGCAGATCCTAAGGGACCTGTATTCTTCGGACAGAAGAGAGTTGGTCGTAACGGAAGAACCTTCACTATATACAAGTTCCGTTCAATGTATGTAGATGCAGAACAACGCAAGAAGGAACTTATGGCGAAGAACAAGATGGACGGTCTTATGTTTAAGATGGATGCTGATCCTAGAATTATAGGAAGCGGTCCGGACGGAACAAGAAAGGGACTTGGATATTATCTTAGACATCTGTCTATAGATGAATTCCCTAACTTCTGGAGCATCCTGAAAGGCGATATGAGTCTTGTAGGAACAAGACCACCAACAATGGATGAATACAATCAGTACGAATTGCATCACAAGAGCCGTCTGGCAGCAAAACCGGGACTTACAGGAATGTGGCAGGTAAGTGGCAGAAGTGATTTTACTGATTTCGAAGAAATAGTAAAAATGGACAGCGATTATATTAAGAACTGGAATATAGGACTTGATATAAAAATAATTCTGAAAACAGTGCTGGTAGTGCTGGGACAGAAGGGATCGGTGTAATATTTGGCAAAATATGCAAGGGGATAAAAAGTGCATAAGAAGAATAAAGATAAATTAAGAATCGCAATGTTAGGTCATAAGAGAATACCTTCAAGAGAAGGTGGCGTGGAAATTGTGGTGGAAGAACTTTGTACAAGAATGGTTAACAAAGGTCACAAAGTAACATGCTACAACCGTGGTGGACACCATGTTAGCGGTAGGGAATTTGACAGTGCGAAGATTAAAAACTACAAAGGAATAAACCTGAAAACAGTGCCTACAATAAACTGCAAAGGGTTGGCAGCAATGTCAGCCTCAGTTTTTGCAGGCATAAAAGCGTCTATGGGAAGATACGATATTGTTCATTTTCACGCAGAAGGACCTTGTGCAATGTTATGGCTTCCTAAGTTATTCGGCAAGAGATGCATAGCAACAATTCACGGCCTGGACCATCAGAGAGCTAAGTGGGGCAAGCTTGCAAGTACATATATAATGATGGGTGAAAAGTGTGCAGTAAAGCACGCAGACGAAATAATAGTATTAAGCCGTGGCGTGCAGGATTATTTCAGAGATACATATGGAAGAGAGACCAAGTTTATTCCTAACGGAGTAAACAGACCTATAGTAAGAGAGCCACAGATTATAAAAGCAAAATTCGGATTGGAAAAAGATGATTACATCCTATTCCTGGGACGACTGGTTCCTGAAAAAGGGCTTAAGTATCTGGTAGAAGCTTTTAAAAAAGTAAAAACAGATAAGAAATTGGTAATAGCCGGTGGAAGTTCAGATACAGATGAGTTTGCTAACGAATTAAGACAGATGGCAAAAGATGACGACAGAATAATCTTTACAGGATTTGTTCAGGGAGAAGAATTGGATGAGTTATATAGCAATGCGTATGTATACACACTTCCAAGCGACCTGGAGGGAATGCCACTGAGCCTGCTTGAAGCAATGAGCTATGGTAACTGCTGTCTTGTGTCAGATATAGATGAATGCGAGTCAGTTGTAGAAGACAAGGCACTGGTATTCAAAAAATCAGATGTAGATGACTTAAGAGAAAAACTACAGCAGGCTTGTGATAAGCCTAAGATGGTTAAGAAGTATAAAGAAGAAGCTGCAGATTTCATTTGTGAGAAATACAATTGGGATGATGTGGTTGAGAAAACAGTGGAGTTGTATAGAGGTTAGAATATGAAGATTTTAATGGTTAATAAGTTTCTATATCCAAATGGAGGAAGTGAAACATACATATTTAAGTTAGGTGAATACTTAGAAAGTCATGGACACGAAGTTCAGTATTTCGGAATGGAACATGAAGGAAGATGCGTTGGAAATCATGCAGAAGCCTATACATCTGATATGGACTTTCATGGAGGTTCAAAACTTTCTAAACTGACTTATCCAATTAAAACAATATATTCAAGTGAGGCAAGAAAGAAAATCAGACTTGTTCTTGAAGACTTTCAGCCTGATGTGGTTCATTTAAACAATTTTACATATCAGATAACTCCAAGTGTTATATTAGAAATAAAGAAATGGTCAAAACAAACAGGACATAAATGCAAGATTGTATTTACCGCACACGATTATAATCTGGTTTGCCCAAATCATATGTGTAACAATCCTAATACACACGAAAACTGTGAAAAGTGTTTAGGTGGACATTTTATGAATTGCTTTAAAGGAAAATGTATTCATGGAAGCACAGCTAAATCAGCAGTTGGAACAATGGAAGCTATGTTTTGGAAAATAAAGGGAACATACAAGTATATTGATTCTATGATATGCTGTAGTGAATTTATGAAGACAAAAATGGATTCAAATCATTTGTTCGCAAGAAAGACTATTGCACTTCACAATTTTATAGATAAAGTTGAATGGAAAGAAGTAGAGAAGAAAGACTATGTTCTTTACTTCGGAAGATTTTCAGAAGAAAAAGGAATAGGAACACTTATAGAAGTGTGTAAGAAACTTCCAGATGTTCAGTTTATATTTGCGGGAACAGGTCCTTTAGAAGAAGAAATCAATGGAATTAGCAATATAAAAAATGTAGGTTTTCAAAAGGAAGAAGCTCTTGAAAAACTTATAAGAGAAGCAAGATTTTCTATATATCCATCAGAATGGTATGAGAATTGCCCGTTTTCAGTAATGGAAAGCCAGATGTATGGAACACCAGTGTTAGGTGCTAATATTGGAGGAATTCCTGAACTGATATTAGTTGGAAAGACTGGAGAATTGTTTGAAAGTGGCAATGGCGAAGATTTAAAGAATAAAATCGAAGAATTGTGGAATCACAAAGAAAAGTTAGATAAATACAGTGAAAACTGTAAAGATATTAACTTTGATACGATTGAAGAATATTGTAATAAATTGATTAAGATATACGAATAAAAGGGAAAAGGGAGAGAACATAATGGCAGAGAAAAAATTAAATGGTACAGTTATCGTAACATATAGATGTAACGCACGTTGTTCAATGTGTAACAGATATAAAGCACCATCAAAACCTGAAGAAGAAATTTCAATTGAAACAATTAAAAAATTACCTAAAATGTACTTTACAAATATAACTGGCGGAGAACCTTTTATACGTACAGATTTAAAGGACATTGTTAGAGAATTATATAAGAAGAGTGATAGAATTGTTATTTCAACTAATGGATTTTTCACAGATAGAATTGTTGATTTGTGTAAGGAATTTCCTAATATCGGAATCCGTATTTCAATTGAAGGTCTTGAACAGACAAACAATGAAATCCGTGGATTAGATGATGGATATAACAAGGGTTATACAACACTTAAGAAATTACGTGAAATGGGAATGAAGGATGTTGGTTTCGGAATGACGGTTCAGGACAAGAATGCACCTGATTTAGTACCACTTTATAAGATTTCTAATGAAATGGGAATGGAATTTGCAACTGCTTCATTACATAACAGTTTCTATTTCGTAGAAGCAAAGAATATAATCAAAGACCGTCCAATGGTAGCAAAGAATTTCGAAGATTTAATTAACGAATTACTTAGATCAAAGAGTCCTAAGAAATGGATGAGAGCTTATTTCAATCACGGACTTATTAATTATATTTACGGACAGAAGAGATTACTCCCTTGTGATATGAGTTTTGATACATTCTTTATTGATCCATACGGAGATGTAATGCCATGTAACGGAACAAAAGATAAAGAAGTAATGGGTAACTTAAACAACCAGAGCTGGGATGAATTATGGAATAGCCCTGAAGCAGAGCAGGTTAGAGCAAAGGTTCGCTGCTGTGACAGAGATTGTTGGATGATAGGTTCAGTTTCTCCTGCAATGCATAAGTATATTTGGAAACCTGGGTTCTGGGTACTTAAACATAAGTTTAAGGCTTTGTTTAGTAAACATCCATATAGCATGTATGAGAATAAAATTGTACGTGACTACAGAGATGGCAAAGTAACTAAAGAAGAATTAGATAAATGCAGTACTTGTGATATGTGCGCAACAATTAATGACGGATTAAGCGACGCTTCAAGAGAACAGCTTAAAGATAAGAGCGGTGAAGAAATAGTTGATGCAGATATTGCAAAACAGATGGGAGAATAGGTGCTATTAAGCGAACATAGGGAGGAAGAAATAAATACATATGAAAGTTATTGCTTTAAAAAATATAATTTTGGAAAAAAATACTATCACATATAAGTTCGATATTCCAGAAGAATTAAGAAAACATATTAATATGGAATATATTGATGAACATAATCAAGGAACTTTATTTGTGAGACCACAAAAAGAAACAAAATTGGAAGGAATTCCAAAATCTATATTGTCGATTCCGTTTATTGGGACGATGATGGGAATTGCAATGTTGTATCAAATTCCTATTAAAGTTGATGAAGTGGATGCTGACTATTTGAAATCAACACAAGAACTAGGATTGGTTTTTAACAAGATGTATCCACAAGGAAATCTGAAATTGAAAGTGATTTCAGATAGAGTTATTGAAAATAAAAAGAACAGTGTTGGAACAAACAAAACATCGGTGTTCTTTACAGGTGGAGTTGATGCTACAAGTGCATTGGTTGAAACAATTAATCTAAAACCGTTATTGATAAATATAGTTGGTGGAGACATAGCACTTTCAAATCAAAAAGCACACAGCAGATTAGAGGAGTATTTTAACAAAGTTAAAAATAATATTCCAGGAGTAGACTATTGTTTTGTTGAATCTAATTGTAGAGAATTGTTTAAAGAGTATTCCTTTGACGAGAAATTCAAAAAGTTTATTGAAAGGGAACTGTGGTGGGGATATTGGGCAAGCGTTGCACATATAGTTGTGATGACTGCTGTTATAGCCCCAGTGATTTATTCGAAAAATATCAATTGCCATTATATAGGATCTTCGCATTCATCACTAGATAGCGCATTTGATGCCAATAATGAAGAAATAATTAATGCAATTAATTATTGTGGTTGTAAATTTATATCAGCTGATGTGGACTTGGATAGAAATGAGAAGGTTAAAAAGATAGTAGATTATTCTTCTAAAACAAACAAGTATTTCGAATTACAGGTTTGCTGGAATAAACAGGAGGGAATGAATTGCTGCAAATGTGAAAAATGCTATAGAACAATGATGAATATTTTGTCGGCACATGGAGATCCTAATAAATTTGGGTTTAGATATGATACTAAAAAAATGAAAGAAATAAGAACATTCTTAGAAACAACACCGATAAAATTAAGTTATTGGGAAACGACACAACATATGTTTGTGAAAGAGAAGGATTATTGGAAAGATACTGAATTATCATGGTTTATTGATTTTAAATTTAATAGACCTAAAGCATATGCCTATAAGATAATTAAAAGAGTAATAAGTAAGTTCAAATAGTAGATTTAACTAAAAAAGCGAGGACGCAAATGAGTGATATTACAATTCTAACACCTACTTATAATAGAGAGAAGCTTCTGCACAAACTGTACAAGTCTTTATGTAATCAGAAAGATAAAGATTTTGAGTGGATTGTTGTTGACGATGGAAGCAATGACAATACAGACGAGTATATTGAGACAATACAGAAGAAAGCAGATTTTCCCATTAGGTATTATAAAAAAAATAATGGGGGTAAGCACACGGCTCTTAATTATGGATGCCAATATGTTAAAACTAAATTGGTGTTTATTGTTGATAGTGATGATACACTAACAGATGATGCAATTTTAACAATTCAGCGAATATATGAAAAATATAAAAATGAAGATGACATTTGTGGGTTTAGTTTCCTGAGGGGAAAGTCAAGAGGGGGGTATTTAAGCACATCGGGAGTACCAGAAGACGGAATGAAGGAGTCATATGTTGAGTGTAGAATTAATAGGAAAATCGGTGGAGATATGGCTGAAGTTTGGTATACTCATTGCTTGAAAGAATATCCATTTCCGGAATTTAAAGATGAGAAATTTTTAGGAGAAGATATTGTTTGGATACAGATGTCTAAGACGTATAAGATGAGATTCTTTAATAAAGTTATTTATATTTCGGATTATCTTGAAGAAGGATTAACTAATAATCGAAGAAGACACAACATAAACTCTCCGAATGGATGTGTAGCAAGAGCAAAAGTGTTTTTGGAATCAGACTCTAATATTAAAGCAAAGGTTAAATCTGCATTACAATATCAAATTTATGGAAGATTTGCAAAGAAAAAAATACATTATTTGTTTAAAAATACAAAGAATAAGGTTTTATTTATTGTTTCTTTCTTACCAGCAAAGATTATATATGTAAAATGGAAAAAAACATTTGAAATTAGTGGTGTTACACAAACTTAATTTTGATAAATAAATATGCAAAAAAATAATATGGAGAAATTTTGATGAAGAAAATTGGAATATTAACTTTTCATGGTGCAGATAATTTAGGTGCAGTTTTGCAAGCATATGCACTATGTGAGTTTATAAATAAAGAAATTAATTTTAGAACGGAAATAATTGATTATGAATGTGAAGAAGTAGAGAAAACTAGATATGTACAAGGTGGAAATTTTGTGAAAAAAATCCCACTAGCATTATATTATAGGATAAAACGTCATAGTTTTGACCGTTTTAGGAAAAAAAAATTAATGTTATCTAGTAATAAATATAAAAAAGAAAATATAAAAAAGTGTAATACAATGTATTCAACATTCGTAGCGGGAAGTGATCAGATTTGGAATATTGGATGTTCTGGCAATGATACCACTTATTTTTTGGATTTTGTTGAACAAGAAAAAAGAAAAATATCATATGCGGCTAGTATGGGGACTACAGAAATTGAAAAAGAAAAAGTAGATGAATTAAAGAATTATTTAAATAGTTTTGATGCAATTTCTGTAAGAGAAGCATCATCTATAAAAAAATTAGATTTGCCTAAAGATACTTCGATACTGCCAGATCCGGTTTTTTTATTGACATTGGGACAGTGGAGAAGGGTTGCTACTAAAAGAAAATTAAAAAAAAGATATGTCTTTGTTTATTTAATTCAAGAGGATGTAAATGTGCTTACGTCTGCAAAAAAGTATGCAAAAGAAAACGAATGTGACATTATAATAAATAAAAAAAGTGTAGAATTTATTTTAAATAATGCGCCAGATCATTTTTTGTGGTGGATTGAAAACGCAGAAGCTGTTTTTACAAATTCATTTCATGGAACAGCTTTTTCTATTATATTTGAAAAGCTACTTGGCGCTGATATAATATTAAAAAATGGAAAACATAATAACCGAATTGAAGAATTGTTGGATTCGGCAGGATTAAAGGAGTGCATTATTTCAGAAGAGAATTATGTACCAAAGAAAGCGAATGCAAAAAAATGGTTAAATATGCAGAGAAAAAAGGCGTATGAATTTTTAAAGGGAAATATATAAAATTAAAAGGTGGAAAAAATGCAAACTTTTTACAAATTTAAACACTATGATATAAATGTGGGGAAAAATAGTTCATCAGGAGGAGCTTTTACGATGATTTCAGATAGAATATTAGAATCAGGAGGAGTTGTATATGGCTGTGTTTTAAATGAAAAGTTTAATGCAATACACATTAGAGCAGAAAGAAAAGAGCAAAGAGATAAAATGCGAGGCTCTAAATATATTCAAAGCAATATTAGTGAGGCATTCCAGCAAATTGCTGTGGATTTGGCAAATAAAAGAAAAGTCTTATTTTCTGGAACACCATGTCAAGTAAATGCTATTATTAACTATTTAAAAATTAAAAAAATTTGTATGGACAATTTTTTTTCGGTGGAAGTTATATGTCATGGGGTTGGAAGTGAAAAATTTTTCCATGATTATATAAAGGACAAAGAAAAAAAGTATCATTCAAAAGCAGTTAACGTGAAATTTAGAGCAAAATATAGAGTTGGGCAAAAACAAGATATGGCGATAATATTTGAAAATGATAAAGAGTATCACGCAGCCTCAACGAATTTAGATTGGTTTTTTTCAGTATATTTAAAAAATTTGATTTTACGACCTTCATGTTATGAATGTAAATATGCACAAGAGCACAGGGTTTCAGATATTAGTGTTGCAGATTTGTGGAAAGAAAACGAAATAGGAGATTGGTCTCTTGTTATATGTAATACAAAAAAAGGAAAAACTTTGTTAAATGGCAATGATTGTGGTGAACTAATGGTTATAAATAAGTCAGAAGTTTATCAACCACATATGAAGTCACCGTGTAATGTGCCATCAAATAGAAAAATATTTTGGCAGATATATTTGAAAAAAGGATACAAAGAGGTGCAACGATACATAGGAAACAATACGCTTAAAAGCAAAACAAAATATGTTTTTGCTCATATGTTAAGAATTTCTCATGCGGACAAGTGGGTTAAAAAAATAAGAAGATAAAGTAAAAAAGGAAAAATTATATTTAGGAGAAGTGGAAGAAGATGGAGGGAATACCAAAAATAATTCATTATTGTTGGTTTGGTGAGGGGAAAATTCCAAATCAATATCAAAAATATATAAAAACATGGGAAAAAACATTTCCAGAGTATCGTATTTGCAAATGGGACGAGAAAAATTTTCCAATGGAAAAATACAAATATGCGATGGAGGCTCTAAAATCGGGGAAAATGGCTTTTGTGAGTGATGTTGCAAGAATGTATGCATTGTATGAATATGGTGGAATATATTTTGACACTGATGTTGAAGTTATAAGAGATTTTTCAGAATTGTTAAAAGATTATGGTGTTGTGCTAGGAACAGAAAGTGAAAATAAAACTATAGGGACTGGATTTATGGCTTTTGTTCCTCACCATGAAATTTGTAAAAGTATGTTAGAGTATTATAAGACAAATAGTTATTATAAGCAGAGTGCAACAATGTCTAATACACAAATTTTAGCACATTTGTTAGAAGAGAAATATGGAATAAAAGCTCTAGAAAAAATACAAAAAAAAGGAGATATGATTATATATCCATCGGAATACTTTACGGCTCATAAAGGAGTAACATCTAATACACGATGTATTCATCATTTTGGGGCGTCATGGTTACCATTAGACAGGAGAGTAAAGGATAAAATAATAAAATATAAAAATAGAATTATTAGAAGGATAAAAAGGAAATGTAAAAATGGAAAAAAAGGCAAATAAAGTTGGAATTTTAACATTCCATAGAGCTAATAATTACGGAGCAGTTTTGCAAGCTTATGCATTGCAAACATATTTAGAAACTATAGGAGTGAATGCAGAAATAGTGGACTATAGGAGTGCATATTTAGAAAAGGCTTATAGAGGACATTCTTTGGCAAATAAGGATATTAAAAAGTTACTACGTGACCTATCTGATTGGCCAATAAGATATCTAAAAAATAAAGCATTTGAAAAATACAGAAAGCAATATTTGAATTTGAGCAAAACTTACTTAGAAAATAATGTTATTGAATCAAATAATATGTATGATTATTTTGTGTTTGGAAGCGATCAAATTTGGAATTATAATTTGTCAGGAAAAGATAGCAATTATCTAGGGGCGTTTGTTTTAGATAAGAAAAAATTAAATTCATATGCAGCAAGTTTTGGAACATATAGAACAAGAGAAAAAGAATATTTGGAAATGTTAAAACGTTTTAATAAAGTTTCGGTGAGGGAAGAAAGTGGCCGAAAGTTTTTTAATGAGATTACAAATAGAACAGATACAAAATTAGTTATGGATCCTGTTTTTTTAATAAACGAGAATAAATGGAAAAGCTTAGTTAATGAAAAAAAAGTAAAGAGATATATTTTTCTATATACATTACAAGGAGAAAAAACAAAGATGAAGGAGGTTGCTCAGTATCTTGCTGATAGGACAGGATTAAAAATAGTGGAAATGCAAGCTTGGTTAAGACCAAAACCAAAAAATTTTATACCAAGATACTGTGACACTCCTATAGATTTTTTAAGCTGGATAAGTGGAGCTGATTATGTTATTACAGATTCTTTCCATTGTACAGCCTTTTCAATTATATTTAAAAAAAAGTTTTGGGTAAAGATAGCCGAGTGCTCAGAAATAAGTGATAGCAGAGTAGGCAATTTGCTTCATTTATTACATTTAGAAGAAAGAGTTATAGGTAAAAATTTGGGAAAATGGGATATAGATGCTATGCCGAAATATGAAGAAGCACTAGATAAACTAAAGAAAGAAATAAATTTTTCTAAAGAGTTTGTTAATACAATAATAAAAGGGGAGAAAATTAAGTGAAATCACGATTAACTTTAAATAATTTAATAGCAGGATTACAAACTTTTTTTATTTGTATGACTTTATATGCAGGAGAAAAAGGCATTATGGGATATGCAGGAGAAAAATTAATCCTTGCTATTGTATTTTCACTTATAGGTGTATTTTTAAATAAAAAAAGAGTCGAAATAAATAGAAGATTTAAAGCATTAATAGTTATGACGTGTCTGATGGCTGTAGTAATTACCTATAGCTATTTTCATAGTTATTGTCCAGAAGTAACGTTTCCATATTGGTTGAGATTTATATTTGTTGTACTTTTTTCTTGTATATGTTTTGATGTTGACTATGTTTTGAAATTGTGTGAATATTTACAGAAAATTGGAGTATTTATTGCAGTGATATATATTGTGACATGGCCAGTTATGGGACGTGATGCGGGAATATATATGGATTACCAGTATACAGCTCAGGTTGTATCATTTTCTACAGCTTTTACAGTCACGAAATTATTTAGTAAAGATTGTAATGTTTTTAGAGAATTGGTTAATTTAATGATTTTAATTTTGACAATATTAATTACAGGGAAAAGAATGCTATTTGTAATACCTCTTATTTTAGTGATTATTATTGCAATCATGTCAAAGGATAACCAAAAATATAAAAAATTTTTTATATTATTGGTTATAGCAATTATAGGAATTGGAACAATAAGTTTGATAATGCCGTCTGCTTTAAATGCAATTGACCGTTTGCTGGACTCAAGTGGAGATACAAGTTTAAATTCTCGTGTGTATTTTTGGGAATATGCAATGATGTTATGGTCAAGAAATAAAATATTTGGAATAGGATTTGCGTGTTTTCCAAGACATATAGCAACAGCAGGTGTAGATTTAGCAAAATATCATTATATAAATGCATGGGCAGCACATAACATATATTACCAAATGTTGGCAGAGATAGGTATAGTTGGAACTGTCGTCTTTTGTAGTGTATTTGTTTTGGGAATAGTTTATACAATTTATATTTATAAAAAAATTAAGTCTTTTAACAATACACAATACAGTAGAGTAGTTTTAGTTTCGTTATATTGTCAATTATGGTTTATTATATACGGCTTTACAGGGAATCCTCTTTACTTAGCAGGACAATTTTTTATAGAAATATTTGGATTGATCCTTATAAGTAGTATTCGAAATAAACTGGTCAAGACGAATGTTGGATATATAATAAGAGATATAAATAAGAATGAAAATTAATAATAGTTAGTTGATAGATGGAGGTTATACATGAAAAAATCTAAAGCAAAAAAAAATGTTGTAGTCGGCTTTACGGGACAATTAATTATATTGCTTTTGGGTATGGTTTTTCCAAGAGTTATCTTAAAAAATTATGGCTCAGATGCAAATGGTCTTATAAGTACGATAACACAAATTTTTTCATATATGGCACTTCTTGAAGCGGGAATAAGACAAGCAGCAAAAAATGAATTATTCAAATGCATTGCAAAAAAAGATGAAGAACAAATATCTGTGGTTGCGACAACTGCAAAGCGATATTTTCAGAGAGTGACAGTGTTATATGGAATAGGGGTAATAATTCTTTCTGTAATGGCACCTGTTTTTGTAGTTAGTAATTTAGATAAAGAGGTGATTTTTTTTGCAGCGTTCTTTGAGGGAATGGCAGGTGTATTGTCATTCTACTTTGTTCAAACTCCATCATCGATTTTATCTGCATTTGGAGAGGATTATGTAAATACAACGGTTGAAGTATTTAATAAAGGTATAAGTTATTTGGTTAGAATAGGCCTTGCAACAGTAGGAGCGAGTTTGTTTCTATTACAATTTTCTTATTGCATTATAACTATTGCAAAAGTAATATTTTATGTTACATATTTTAGACGAAAATATAAATGGATAAATTTTAAAGCGGGAAGTGGAAAGGAAAAATTAAGAGATCGTAATGCATATGTTATTAATGAATTAGCATGGACAATATTTTCTTCAACTGATAACATAATACTTTCTACATTTGTAAGTACTAAAATGGCAAGTGTGTATGTTATATATAATATGATATTTAGTGCTTTGAACACATTACTAAATGCAGTATATACAAGTATAAATTATTTGCTGGGACAGGCATTTCATGAGAATATAAAGAAATATGAAATACTCCATGACAATTTTACTTCAATATTTTTGGGAGGAATGACAATTTTAATGTCTATAGCATATATATTAATTTTGCCATTTATAAGCATATATACAAAAGGGGTGTCAGATATTAATTATATATATGCGTCATTGCCGGTATTTTTTTGCTTGATTAGAATTTTGTCATGGAGCAGATATGTAACAGGAAATCTAACTGGTTTGGCGGGGTATGCGAAACAAACAAGTTATATTTCTATGTTAGAAGCGTTTATGAATATTTTTATATCGATTGTACTTGTACAAAAAATGGGAATTATGGGAGTCTTAATTGGCTCAACAATAGCATTACCTGTTAAAGTTATATATTGTGCTTACATATCTGATAAAAAAGTTATGAATAGATCTTGTAAAAAAACGATAGTTATTTATGGATTAAATTATCTGTTTTTTTTCTCAATTGTATTTGCTTCTAGATTCATAAAATTAAGAATAAATACATTTTATGATTTGATTTTTTGGGGAGTAATTATTACAGTTGTGATTGGTATAGCGGGGGGGACAATAAATATGATAGCAAATCCAAATCTTTTAAAGTGGTTAACAAATTCGTACCTAAGGAAAAAAAGTGAGAATAAAAGTTCATATAAATTGTAGGATGTGTTCTTTTTTGTTTTTATTGAGATAAAAAATAACATTAAAAATAGAATTAAAAAATATTTGTAGTTTAATAGGTGCAGGAGATAAATACAATATGCCAAATACGGTTAACACAAAAGTATATGCGGGAAGAATCAAAGAAAAGAAGATAGTAATGAAAAGCTCATCAGGAGGAGCTTTCACAGCAATATCGGATTACTTTATAGAAAGGGGAGATGCAGTTATAGCTGCGGTATATGAGTATGATAATTACAATTTAAATTATAAAATAATTCAAAGCAAAAGTGATAGAGACAAAGCTATAGGATCGAAATATATGCAGAGTCGAGTGGGAAATATATATAATGAGGCTTACTATTGGTTGAAACAAAATGTAGACAAAAAGATTTTATTTGTTGGAATGGGATGTCAAGCAGATGGATTTAGAAAGTTTTGTGAAATGAAAAAAATTCGTGACAGAGTATATATCGTAGATATTGTTTGTCATGGAATGCCTAGTGCAAAACTTTGGAAAGAGTATGCAGAATATATTGAAAATAAATATAAGGGGAAGATTAAATATCTTACATTTAAAGATAAAAGAAATGGGTGGAAAAATCCGAGTGCATTAGTTGAAATAGAAGGAAAAGAGATTATGATAAAAGACTATGTGAATGTTTTTTATAGCGGATGTGCATTGCGCCCATATTGTTATAAATGCAAATATGCAACTATTGTAAGAAAAACTGATTTGACAATAGGTGACTTTTGGCATATTGAGGAGACAATTCCAGAATTTTTTGAACCAGAGGGAACTTCATTGTTTTTGATTCATACAGAATATGGAGTTGAATTATTTAATCATATAAAGCAACGTTTATTTTACAAAAAAAGTGATATCAAGCAGTGCTGGCAATATAATCTAGAAAGACCAACTGAAAAACCAAAGGAGAGAGAAAAATTTTGGAACGATTATAGGAGAGGTGGGATTTTTCTTATCGTTAAAAAATATGGATTAAATTCACTTTTTGCAAAAATAAAGTATAGGATAAATAAAATTTCAAGAAAATAGAAAGGTAGCAAAAAACAAATATGAAAAAAAAAACAATATTATATAATAAGAAGGAAGAATGTTGTGGATGTATGGCTTGTTATGCGGTGTGCCCACAAAAAGCAATTGATATAGTGATTGATGAAGAAGGGTTTGAATATCCTTTAATTAATTGTGAAAAATGTGTTGGGTGTGGTATCTGCTTAAAGGTTTGCCCAATTAAATCATAAAAATCAAGGTATCTTATAAATACTAGTGAGACAGTAAAGATGAAGAATTGATGGGGCAATGTATATGAGACATAGTATTATATGATGTTTAATTATATTAATGTACAAATACACTGAAATCTTGTTGTATATATGGAAGACGGAAAGAGAGAGGGTGTGTTATGGCATTGACGCAACAAAGATTCACAGAGAGTGGGGTAGTTAAAATAAGTTTAGCAATGGAATTAAGAGATGTTTTGCTATCAAAGAACAGCTATAAATTAGGGTAGCATTAAAATGAGTATGGAAATATATGAGAATAGATTGTAATATGATATTAGTTATACGAAAGGTTTACTATGGATAAGGCAAATGAAATAATTACTAAAATCATAAAAGAAGTGCTTACAGCACTTTATCAACCTTTTGGTGCGGCAGTGCTAATGGCTTTTGTTTCCATGTTTGTTTTTCTTTATGCAAAGGAACACGGCTGGAAGAAGAGTAGCCTGATTAAAAATGTTTTTGGAACATGGTTTAAGAATTTTAAGGAAAGCTCTACATTTAGAAGGGCTTTCCTTTTAGTGTTTTATTCTACAATGATTCTTTTTAGAACTATTCTGAATAGAGATATTTGGTTTAATCCATTAGATTATATTATGGGGGGATGGGGACTTCATAATTCGGATGGTACTTTGTCTACGGAGCCTATTGAGAATTGTATGCTTTTTATACCTTTTGCAGTGCTTTTGCTTTGGGCGTTTAAGGATGAGATTCTTAGAAGCGATGTAAGGCTTGGAAAAGTTCTATGGAAGTCCACCGTTGTAGTTGGAATTTTTTCTTTTGGAATCGAGTTTTCTCAGTTGTTGTTCCATCTTGGCACGTTCCAAATATCGGACTTGGTGTACAACACGCTGGGCGGAACCGTTGGCGGCGCGGTGTACTATGTGATATATAGGGTTAGGCACAAAGGGGAATGAAGCCGAGTGGGTGAGAGGTCTATGACTGGTGGCAAGCACCACAATTAAACCGGTTATTTTGTATTTTTGGAGAAACCTTAGAGGAGAAAGGTTTCTCTTTTTTTGACTAAAAAAGAACTTGTGTTCGACAAGAGTGAGTGGTATAATTTAGGAAAAGAAGTCGAACGGGATGGGAGGGATAAGTAAAATAAATAATGAATAACAAAAATAATGACAAAATCACATTGACATAATGACGGGCTAATAGTAAAATGGTAGAGTGTAGTGCATAGATAGTATTTAAGATTGATTGAAATTATAGGGTGTACATAAAATTAAAAAAAGTGGTTATTAATAAATGATATGATAATTATTTAGAAAAATATTGATTTTCTTAAAAATCTGTCATATTATAATTATACAAGAGATTGTTATTTTTAGTACGATAGTTGTATTAAGGGTGATGATGATTGGATTTTGGTGTACCACTACCGAAGGCGTTGAAGTGTGGGACGATATAGGTTGGTGTGCTGCTACCAAAGACGTTGAAGTGCAGAACGATATAGGTTGGCGTGCCACTGCCAAAGGCGTTGAAGTGTGGAACGATAAAGGGAAGCATAAGCTTCCTTTTTTTTAACCATTAATAGTTTTATGTATTCCAATGAAAATAAGAAAGATGGGCAGATACGCATGAAGTTTGAGAAAGTACAATTTGTATATATAGACATTAATTATTTAGAATATTTACATGGGATAGAGCCTGAAATTTTCTTTGATAAGAATGAACCCAATTACAAATTAAAACCACATTTAGGAATATTGTTGAATAATGAGGGGAAAGAATTTGTGATTCCGTTAACTTCAGGGAAGGATAAACATAAGGAGTGGGCAGATGTTACTGCAAGTTGGTATAGGATTTATGAGGTAATTGACATTACAAAAGATCAAGTGAAACCTGATGATGTCATTGTAGAAATTAAAAATCAGAATATTTTGAGTAAAATAGATAAAAATAAGCAAAGTGATTACAGACAAAGAATTTTAGCTGTTTTAGATTTACGTAAGATGTTTCCTGTGGATGAAAGTGTATATAAGAAAGTAGAAATTAACGTAAGTAGTGATATGCCGAGAAGTGAGATGCAGAGGGCATTTTTGATGATTAAGGAATATAATTTTTTGACAGAAAAAGTAGAAGAAATAGAGAAAAAGGCTACAAAGATATATGATAAACAGATCACAAAAAATAAAGTTTTAAAGTATCATTGTGATTATCGAAAATTAGAAAAAGCGTTTGAGGAGTACAAAGAAAAACAAGGTTGATTGAAGAAGCATTTAAAAGAATATGGGATTGATGTTTTTGCAATGAATCAGAAAAAATTAGTTTAGGAGCAAATAATTATGAACATTATCGTAACAGGTGGAGCCGGATTTATTGGAAGTAACTTTGTATTTCATATGTTGAATACATATCCTGATTATAGAATTATTTGTGTGGACAAGCTCACTTACGCAGGTAACTTATCCACTCTTGAACCAGTTATGGATAACCCTAATTTCCGTTTTTGCAAAATCGACATTTGCGACAGAGATGCAATTTACGGACTTTTCGAGGAAGAACATCCTGACATGGTTGTTAACTTTGCAGCAGAAAGTCATGTAGACCGTTCAATAGAGAACCCGGAAGTGTTCCTTAACACTAATATTCTTGGTACTGCAGTTCTTATGGATGCCTGCAGAAAGTATGGTATTAAGCGTTATCATCAGGTATCTACTGACGAAGTTTACGGCGACCTTCCTCTTGACAGACCTGACTTGTTCTTTACAGAGGAAACACCAATTCACACAAGCAGTCCTTACAGTTCATCAAAGGCAGGGGCTGACCTTTTGGTTCTTGCATATCACAGAACTTACGGACTTCCTGTTACAATCAGTAGATGTTCTAATAACTATGGACCATATCACTTTCCAGAGAAGTTGATTCCCCTTATGATTGCCAATGCATTAAATGACAAGCCACTTCCTGTATATGGCAAGGGCGAAAACATTCGTGACTGGTTATATGTTGAAGATCATTGTCGCGCAATTGACTTGATTATTCACAAGGGAAGAGTTGGCGAAGTTTACAATGTTGGCGGACACAATGAAATGACAAATATTGATATCGTTAAGATTATTTGTAAGGAATTAGGCAAGCCTGAAAGCCTTATTACATACGTCGCTGACAGAAAGGGACACGATATGCGTTACGCAATCGATCCTACTAAGATTCACAACGAACTTGGCTGGTTGCCGGAAACTAAGTTTGTTGACGGTATTAAGAAGACTATCAAATGGTATCTTGACAATAAAGAATGGTGGGAAACTATTATTTCAGGAGAATATCAGAATTAATTTTGCAATTCTGATTAGAAATTAAAATACGTGCCATATAGCTAAAACGCTCTATGACACGTATTTTTTTATCTCTTACTTCAACTTCACCTTCATTGTCTTGCTCCAATTACCTTTTCCATGCTTATTATATCCTCGAACACGTATGTAGTATGTTTTCTTTTTCTTCAACTTTGTAATTGTAGCTGAGTTTTTCAAAGTTGTTTTTATCTTTAGTGTTTTCGTATTTTTCTTAAATCGTTTGTTAGTGGAGTACTGGACATAGTAGCCACTTTTTCCGCGGGCAGTCTGAGCTTTCCATTTTACATAAATAGAAGTTTTTGAATATTTCTTTGCTGACTTGATTTTTACAGTTGCAGGAGCAGGGTTCTTTTTTGTTTTTATTTTAACTGTTTTGCTCCATTTTCCGTAGCCAACATTTGTTTTGTATGCCCTGATTTTAAAATAGTACTTTGTGTTATATTTAAGATTTTTGATAGTAGTATTTGTAGTTTCAGGTTTTGTAATGTATTTATATTTAAATGCCGTGTTAAATGTTTTGTCAGTGGAATACATTATTGTGTAACCTGTTGCGGAACCTTGCTTGTCCCAACTTAAATGTGCACTGTTATAAGAAGAAACGGAACCTTTCAGTGTTTCTTTCTTAGGCAAAATAAAAAATGTAGTTGAACATACGCTAACGTATTTAACTTCTGTTGCAGTAAGTTTAACCTTGGCAACACCTGTGTTAATGTTAGATGAATAAGTAATCTTGTAATGATATGCAGGAACTAACTGACCGTCAACGTACAAATTGACAGTAGGTTTGATTTGTTTACCTGTTGCGTAGAAAACGTTATTACTCAATGTAATCGTACCTTTTTTTATTGAAACAAAAGGATTGTTTTCTTTATTGGAAGTAGAAATTACACCGTTGTTAAAATTGATAACTACATTAGCATCTGCAGTTCTATATAATTTGATAAAACGTCTTGCAAGTCTTTGAAGTACTGATTCCTTAGGAAATTCGCATATATCAGGAGTTCCGCAGGAAACAACTGCGTATTGTGGTGCAACTGCGTCAAGGAAGTTGGCACATGAAGAAGCGGCAGCACCGTGATGACCTATTTTAAGAACATCAGCCTTAAAATTATAACCTTGTTTAAGAAGTTCATTTTCCATGGTAGATGGAAGGTCGCCGGTTAAGAGAATAGACTTGTTATCGCATGTGACACGCATAACAATGCTGGCTTCATTATAGGTTGAACCTTGTGAACCGTCATAAATCACTTCCACAGTTGCATCGCCCAATTTGAATTTTTCACCTTCCACCGGAATCCTGAAAGGACAATCTTTCTCCTTAACGGTTTTTATAAAACTAAGGTAGTCTTTGCTTGGTTTTGTACATGGTGAGTAAATTACCTGACCGATTTCGTATTCCTTGAAAACAGCAGGAAAACCGCCAACATGGTCCCCGTCAGGGTGGGTTGATATAACGTAGTCAATTTTTTTATTCGGAATGTTTAAAGATTTAAGATATGCAAGTACCTTTTCAGATGTTTGTGAAATACCTGAATCCACAAGCATAAAATGTCCGTTACTTTCGATAACAATGGCATCACCCCTGTCAACATAAATGGCATGCATTTTCATTTGCCCTGCTTTGGCAGAAACATTAATTGCCAAAATGCTAAACATAAAAAGAGCAAGAAATGCAATAAACTTTGTTCCTAAATTAATTTTGTTTTTCATAATTAAGCCATGTCCTTTCTAAATAATAATATGTACGTTTCAGGATAATCCAAAAAACAATTACCATAAATACAAGTACGCCTTCAAAGAATCTGCCCACAGCCAGGAGCATATTGAAATCTGAACCTATCCAGAAAACAAATGTGACTAAAATCTGTAGAACAAAAGTAACGAACCAAATCATTTTGCACCATTTTCTTTCATCTCTACAGCAAATGTCCGTGCACATCTTAAGAAGTCCGCTACTGAACATAAAAGTAGTTATAATATTGCTTCCAAGATAAGCCAGTCCCAAAACGAGAGCTGTATTGCATAGAACTATTCCGTTAAGGAAGAATGGAAGTGCCAAAATAACAATGTGCAAAATTAAGGCGAACAATGTCGTAACTGAACCGTATTTGAAACGGTTATTAACTTTAGCTAAGTTTAAGCATGCAATAAATATAAGAAGAAAACCTAAAGCATCACTGAAAATATCTACTGAAATATTTCCAAAATAAACGTGGTCAATAACTTTTGCCGTGCTCTGACCGGTGTTTGTTGATGAATTGGTTGAGCTATTATCATTTGTTGTATTATAATGTGAATTTTCATCAGCTTTTTCTGAACTTGTGTTAATAACTTTGTAATCGCACCAGGCATTATAGTTAGATGCAATGTTATAATACTGAAATTCTCCGATTACCGAACCTGAATTGTTATATTTATGCGGATATTTAAATGGAGTTGTAACATTAACGTCCAATGTTATTAGAACGAAACCAATTGCCAGCATAAAAATAAAAAGTTTAAATTTGTTTTTGAACATAAAAGCCTCCATAATATTATGTGCATTTTCTTAGATTATAAAATATAAATTTTAAGTAAATACGATGTTTTTATGAAATAAAAACGTTTAAGTACATTATATATGAACCACTTATGAAAAACAACTAATTAGGTGTTTGTGATTGTATATTGCCAAATAAAATAGTATAATAAGGGCGAATTCTGTTAAAGGGAATAAGCCGTAAAGGGCTTCAAAATAAGCAAAGGAGTAATGATATGAAGAAAATCACATCAAAATTAGTAGCAGTATTAATGATTGTTGTTATGGCGTTTGGTATTTCAGGCACAGCAACAGTTAAGACAGAAGCTAAAGAAAGCAAAGGTTATGTTATTAAAGTTAACTTAGGAACAAACTGTACAACAGTTTACAAAAACGGAAAAGCAATAAAGGCTATGATTTGTTCACCAAGTAATGAAACACCTACGGGAACATTTTATACACCTGTTAAATACAGATGGCATGAGATGATAGGAAATTGTTATGCACAGTATTGTACAAGAATTACAACCGGCATCTTATTCCATTCAGTTTGGTATTACAAGAATGGTGATAAATCAACAATGTCAGTTAGGGCATACAATGTAATGGGACAGAAGGCATCACACGGTTGTGTAAGACTTTTATGTAAAGATTCTAAGTGGATTTATGATCATTGTGCATTAGGAACAAAGGTTATAATTTTTAGAGGAACAAAGAAGGATGATCCTATTAAGAGACCTTCATTTACACCTATTACAAACGGTAAGTTTACAGATTGGGACCCAACTGATCCTGATCCTAAGAATCCATACAAGAGCAATAAGCCTGTAATTACTGCAAAAGTAAAGACTATTGAGTATGGAACAAAAGTTAAATTGTCTGACTTAATTACAGTAAAAGACAGAGCAGGCAACGTTCTTACCAAAAAAAATGCAAAGATTACTACAGTTGGTAAGATTAAAACATCTAAATTAGGTAAGTATAAGATTAAGTTTAAAGTAAAAGATAGCTTAGGAAATTCAAAGACTAAGATTTTAAAATTTAAGGTAGTAGATACAAAGAAACCTATTATTTCAGGTGCAGTAAAGAATCCTGATGTAGCTTTAAACAGTTCAGTTAATGTTTTAGCTAATGTTACTGCAAAGACAGCAGCAGGCAAGAATATTACTTCGAAAATAAAAGTTACTGTTAAGTATAATAAGAAGAAAGTTAAGATTAAGAATGGTGTGGTTAAGTTTGCAAACAAGGGCAAATATTACATTACATATAAAGTTACGGGCACAAATAAGAAGACAGCAAAGAAGACTATTAAATACGTTGTAAAAGACCACAAGGTAAGTCTTACAATGAAGAATACAACTGTAAAGGTTAAACAGAACAGCACATTTAATCCTTTGAATTATGTAGCTTCAGTTAAGGATTACAAGGGTAATGCTTTAAATATTAAGAACAGCGTTACAGTTACAGGAAAGGTTGATACAAAGAAACCTGGAACATATACATTAACATATAAGGCACAGTACTCAAATCAGGCATACACTGCAAGAACAGCAACACTTAAAGTTGTAGTAGAAGCTGTTGCACAGCAGCCTACAACAAAGCCTGTTACAACACAGCCTACAACTAAGGTACCGGAAACAACAACTAAGGCACCTGAGACAACAACTAAGACACCTGAGACAACAACTGTACCGGAAACAACAACATCTAAGTAAATAATAGAAGAAAGAGGGGCAATAAATGTTTTCATATGAGACAACAGTAAGTTACAGCAGAACAGACAGAAATGGAAAAGTTCCAATGCATGAGATATTAAATCTTTTGCAGGATTGCTCCACCTTTCATTCAGAAGATATTGGTCATGGCGTAAGTTATATGAAAAGAGAGGCCAGGGCGTGGGTACTTGTTGCATACAAAGTTATAGTTAACAGACCTATTATGTTTGGACAGAAAATAACAATAGGCACATCTCCTTCAAAGTTTAGCAGCATGTTTGCTTCAAGACAGTATTTCATAAAAGATGAAAATGGAGATTATCTTGTTCAGGCAGACAGCCTCTGGGTTCTTATTGATATTCAGACACGAAAACCTTTAAGAATTACTGAAGAGGATTCAAGTGTTTATAAACCGGAACCGATATTTGATAATATAAAGGCGTCAAGAAAGATTAGGTTTAGTAGTGAAAGAACAAAATTAGAGTCGTTTAAGGTTTTAAAAACTTACATAGACAGCAATGGTCATATGAACAATGCTAATTATTTAAGGGCGGCTGAAGAATTTTTACCAACAAATTTTCCTTGCCACGAGGTAGATATTGTGTATAATAAAGAAGCTATGGAAGGTGAAATTATTACACCATATCTTTATAGCGAAGAAAATGGAATAGGTATTAGCTTCGAAAATCAAAGTGGAGAGACACTTACAAGAATAATGCTTATGTAATGATAAAAGAGGTTATGGCGTTAAAGTCTGACCTCTTTTTTATAAAAGTGCTAATATCAGGTAAACTATAAAAAATAGAACGGAGAGACAAAAAATGGAATTAGGAAGAACACAAAAATTAGAAATAGTAAGAATGGTAGATTTTGGTGCATATCTTGGCACAGAGGAAGAACAGGTGCTTCTTCCAAAGAAGCAGGTTCCTGAGGGAGCAAATGTTGGTGATGAAGTAAAGGTATTTATTTACAGAGATTCACAGGACAGACTTATAGCAACAGTAAACAAGCCTTTAGTTGAATTAGACGAAACAGCAGTTTTGACAGTTAAGGAAGTTTCAAAGAATGGTGCATTTCTTGACTGGGGCTTAGAAAAAGATTTATTTTTGCCATACAAGGAGCAGACAGTTTCAATTAAGTCAGGGGACAAAGTATTAGTAGGAGTATATTTGGACAAAAGTAACCGATTATGTGCAACAATGAAGGCGTATAAGTTCTTAAAATGTACCTCAACATATGAACCTGATGATGTTGTAACAGGAACAGTTTATAACTACAATCCTGAGTACGGTGTTTTTGTTGCTGTAGATAATAAGTATCACGGACTTGTACAGAAGAAAGAGCTTACAACAAGATTAGAAATCGGTCAGCAGATTCAGGCAAGAGTAAAAAGTGTAAGACCTGATGGCAAATTAGACCTTTCACTTAGAAAGAAAGCATATTTACAAATGGACGAAGATGCCGAAAAAATATGTAAATACATTGAGAATAACGGTGGTCAGTTAGGATATACAGATAAGGCTAAACCTGAGGTAATTAGAGAAGATTTTCAGATGAGCAAAAGTGAATTTAAAAGAGCTATCGGCAGATTGCTCAAAGAACACCGTATAATCATTGGCGAAAGTAACATATTTTTAAATAAATAATAGGGGCTGTATGCAATATTAACAAAGATTTTTTTGTTATTTTGTTTATTTACAATATAGCATTTTTAGTGTCAGTGATTTAGAATACAATCAGACGCGAGATAGAGAAACTATTTCAATACTAGGAGGAATTTTTAAAATGGCAAGTTTATCATTAAGAAATATCTGCAAGGTATATCCAAACGGATTCTGTGCAGTAAAAGATTTTAACCTTGAAATCAAGGATAAAGAATTTATCATCTTCGTAGGACCATCTGGTTGTGGTAAGTCAACAACACTTAGAATGATCGCAGGTCTTGAAGAAATTTCATCAGGAGAATTATACATCGGAGATAAGTTAGTAAACGATGTTGAACCAAAGGATAGAGATATCGCAATGGTATTCCAGAACTACGCTTTATATCCACATATGACAGTATATGATAATATGGCATTTGGTCTTAAGTTAAGAAAAGTACCTAAGGCTGAACAGGAAAGATTAGTTAAGGATGCAGCTAAGATTCTTGACCTTGAACAGTTACTTGATCGTAAGCCTAAGGCTTTATCAGGTGGTCAGAGACAGAGAGTTGCTATGGGACGTGCTATCGTTCGTAACCCTAAGGTATTCCTTATGGATGAACCTCTTTCAAACTTGGATGCTAAATTAAGAGTACAGATGCGTGTGGAAATCGCTAAGATTCATAAGAGATTAGGCGCAACAATCATCTACGTAACACATGACCAGACAGAAGCTATGACACTTGGTACAAGAATCGTAGTTATGAAGGATGGTGTTGTACAGCAGGTAGATTCACCTAAGAACTTATATGATAAGCCAGTTAACTTATTCGTAGCAGGATTCATGGGTTCACCACAGATGAACTTCATCGATGCAGAAGTTGAACAGGAAGGAGCTGACATTAAGCTCCACATTGGACAGGCTAGAACATACATTACAGTACCGGCTGAACAGGCTAGAAGGCTTATTGACGGTGGTTATGTTGGTAAGACAGTTGTTATGGGTATCAGACCGGAAGATATTCATGATGAAGAAAGCTTCATTGAAATGTCACCTGATAGTGCATTTAAGACAACAATCAGAATTTACGAATTACTTGGTGCTGAAGTATACTTATACTTTGACCTTGAAGGATTCGATTGTACAGCAAGAGTTAATGCTCGTACAACAGCTAGACCTGGTGATGAAGTTGTTATGGCAATGGATCTTACAAAACTTCACATCTTTGATAAGGATACAGAAAAAGTTATCACAAACTAATATATATATTTATCAAAAGACTGCCCGATTTGGGCAGTCTTTTTTACTTAATAAGAAATTTCTTTGGAGTTTTTATTAGGCTCTTTGTCAAGAGTGGGGGTAAAAAAATCATACGATATTATAAAGGATTTTTTTGATGCTGTAAAATAGTTGGTTATTTTGACAAAAATTACAAGATAAAAGTACTATTGATTAGCTCTTTTCTCTTGTTTTTTGTCATAAACTGGTTTAAAATATAGTTTGACAGAATGTACGAATTTTTTAGAACAAGGAGTGGCCTATGATATCAAATCAGATTTTACAGAACACAATAGAAGGAATAAAAAGTATTTCAAGGGTAGATTTACATGTGGCAGATACAGACGGAAAGATTATTGCCAGTACTTCCCAGTTAGGAGATGAGTTTGAACATGCTATAATTAGCTTTGTTACTTCTCCGGCAGACAGCCAGTCAGTACAGGAATACCAGTTCTTTAAGGTTTATGATGAAAGCCAGTTAGAACTGATTCTGATAGCTCAGGGAACAAGCGATGACGTGTTTATGGTAGGAAAGATGGCTGCCTTCCAGATTCAGAATCTGCTTGTTGCATATAAAGAAAGATTTGATAAAGACAATTTTATCAAAAACTTATTATTAGACAATCTACTCCTTGTTGATATTTATAATAGATCAAAGAAGTTGTACATTGATGTGGATGCAAGAAGATGTGTCTGTATTATTGAAACAAAGAACGAAAAGGACAGTGTTGCTTTAGAAACAGTTAGAACATTGTTCTCAGGTAATAAGAAAGACTTTATTACAGCAGTAGATGAAAAGAGCATTATTCTTGTTAAGGAGTTAGACGAAAAACAGGGATATGAAGATATTGAAAAGATAGCAAGGACAATTGTGGACATGCTTAACACAGAGGCAATGGTTAAGGCTACTGTAGCATACGGAACTATTGTTAAGGAGATTAAGGAAGTATCACGTTCATACAAGGAAGCAAGAATGGCCCTTGATGTAGGAAAGATTTTCTTTAGCACTAAGAACGTAATTGCTTACAATAATCTTGGAATCGGAAGATTAATTTATCAGTTACCAATTCCACTTTGCAAGATGTTCATTAGCGAGATTTTTGAAGGAAAGTCACCGGATGAATTTGACGAAGAAACATTGACAACAATTAATAAGTTCTTTGAAAACAGCTTGAATGTATCTGAAACATCAAGACAGCTATATATTCACAGAAATACTTTAGTATACAGACTGGACAAGTTGCAGAAGAGTACAGGACTAGATTTAAGAGTATTTGAGGATGCAATTACATTTAAGATTGCCCTTATGGTTGTTAAGTACATGAAATACATGGATAACACAGATTTTTAGAAAATAAATAGTTAAAATGTAGCAATATGAAGGTCCCTGTGGACCTTCATATTGTGCTAGTGGAGCAAATTCAATTCGGAAATATATTAAAATTTTATTACAAGGATTGTTACGTGCTTTGCCCACCCACAAAAAAAACACATTTGTGTTATATATTTCTATTTAGAGCAGAATATTAGGAGGCATATAATGATTAAAATAGAAGGTGTAAGTAAGTCTTATGGCAACGGTGCACCGGCGTTAAGCAATTTAAATCTTGAAATAGAGGAAGGAGAGTTTGTATTTGTTGTTGGAGCCAGTGGTTCAGGAAAGTCAACATTTATCAAACTGCTTCTTAAAGAGTTAAATCCCACAGAGGGAACAATAGTGGTAGATGATGTTAATTTATCAAAACTTAAATCAAGAGGAACAGCTAAGTATAGAAGAAAGGTTGGAGTTGTTTTTCAGGATTTCAGATTGTTACAGGATAGAGATGTTTACTCAAATATTGCTTTTGCACAGAGAGTAATAGGGGCGTCACCAAGAGAGATTAAAAAGAATGTGGCAAGAGTATTATCTTTGGTGGGACTTTCAGAAAAATATCGTTCCAATCCGTCAGAATTGTCAGGTGGTGAGCAGCAGAGAGTTGCCCTTGCAAGAGCACTTGTTAATAAACCACAGTATATTTTGGCTGATGAACCTACAGGAAACCTTGACCCTGAAAATTCATGGGAGATTATGAAACTGCTTGAAAAAATTAATGAGCAGGGAACAACAGTTATTGTTGTTACACATAACATGGAAATAGTTAAGGCTATGAACAAGCGTGTCATAACTATGAAGAAAGGTGTAAAAGTAGAGGATAGCAAAGGGGAGGAACAGACAGATGAATACTAGAACAGCAAACTACTGTTTAAAACAGGGTTTTGTAAACATAAAGAGAAACAAACTGTTTTCCCTTGCATCAATAGGAACTATTGCTGCGTGTATATTTTTAATAGGTGTAATTTTTACAATTATTATTAATGTTAACTTTATGGAAAAGAAAGTTGAGCAACAGGTTGGGGTAACAATATTCTTTAACGAAGGGTTAAGCCAGCAGGGAATAGATGATATTGGAAAAACAATTAAGTCAGATTCCCGTGTAAAGAGCTACGAATATACATCAGCAGAGGAAGCTTGGGAAGGTTTCAAAAAGAATTATTTTAAAGATAATCCTGATTTGGCAGAAGGATTTTCAAAAGAGAATCCATTGGCTAATTCAGCATCTTACACAGTTTACTTAAATAGTATTAACGACCAGAAAGCTTTTGCCACAGCAATGGAAAAGGTTCAAGGTGTAAGACAGGTTAAGTATTCAAACCCAACAAGAGAGTTTCTTACAAACTTTGGCAAAATGTTAGGATATGCGTCTATTGCATTGATTATTATTTTGCTTGGTGTTGGTATTTTCCTTATAAGCAACACGGTTATGATTGGTATTTCAGTAAGAAGACACGAGATTAAAATTATGAAGCTTATTGGAGCAACTAATAGTTTTGTAAGAGCACCATTTATTATAGAAGGTGTAACAATCGGTTTATTAGGTTCAATAATTCCGCTTGTTATAATAAGACTTGTTTATGACAGATTAATTGATCTTATTATGACTAAATTTGGTGTACTTGGCAACAGTATTCCTTTTGCGTCAGTTCATCAGATTTTTTTGGTGCTTGTTCCATTAGGACTTGGAATTGGAGCAGGTATTGGTTTAATAGGATCAATTGTGTCAATGAGAAAGCACTTAAAGGTATAAAGTTAATTGAGTTAACAGGGAAAGAGATAAGGAGAAAGTAATGAGAAAATCTAAAGTATTAAGTTTTGTTCTCGTGGCAGCATTGGCAGTTACTGCTATTCCAATTAATGCGTTTGGAACAGTTAACGATGAGAAGAATAAACTTTCAGATTTGCAGAATCAGAAGCAACAGGCTCAGGATGAAAATAATAAACTACAGAAATCTAAGTCTGATGCACAGGAGTACATTCAGTCAGTTGATAAGAAGTTAACTAATTTGGCTACAGAGATGTACAAGACTAATCAGAAATTATCAAAAACAGAAGACAAGATATCTAAGACTCAGAAGGAATTGAACAATGCTCAGGTTAGCATAAATGAGCAGTATGAAGATATGAAGCTTAGAATCAAATATATGTATGAGAATGGTGATACTCAGATGATAGATTTGATTTTTAATTCAAAGAGCATAACTGATTTCTTAAATAAGGCAGAGTACATAACAGAGTTATCACAGTATGACAGAGATATGCTTAATAAGATGAAGAAGACTAAAGAGAAAATAGCTTCTGCAAAGAGTACTCTTGTAACTGAGAAAAAGAATCTTCAGACAATACAGGCACAGCAGAAGAGTGACCAGACTAAGCTTACTAATCTTTCTGAATCAAAGCAGCAGGAACTTAAAAATTATGAAGATTTGATAGCACATAATGAGGCCACATCTGATGAATTGGAAGCAGAAATCAGTGCACAGGAAAAGAGAGTTGCATCTGTTGAAGAACAGAGCAAAAACCAGGCAGCTGCTGAGCAGGCAAGTAAGGCCGCAGCGGAAAAAGCAAGACGTGAGGCGGCAGCAAAGAAACAGCAGGCAGCTAGTTCAAATAGTAGTACAAGCAATACATCATCAAATACAGGAAGCAATACAACAGATACTTCAAACAGTGGAAATTCAGGAAGTAGTGGAACAGTTTCAGGCGGTGGATTTACATGGCCACTTCCGGGACATACAACTATATCTTCAGGATATGGATATAGAGGTTCTGAATTTCATAAGGGTATTGATATTCCGGCATCAGCAGGAACCACTATTGTTGCAGCAGGTTCAGGTACAGTAGAGTGGGCTAATTATAGTACAACAGCAGGCAACTGGATTGGTATTAATCACGGCAATGGTGTATATAGTGTATATATGCATATGTCTGCACTTTTAGTTTCGGCAGGAACAAAGGTAAGCGCAGGACAGAGCATTGGACTTGTAGGAAATACAGGAGCATCACAGGGTAACCATTTACATTTTGCAGTACGTAAGAACGGGGCATATGTTAATCCTTGGGATTATTTAAAATAAACTTGAATTAAGGAGTCATGATGAAAAAGAATAAGAACCGTTTTTTACTTGGATTCTTTTTTGGAATGCTTGCCATGGCAGTTGTGGTAGGTGGTGTTGGAACAGGTTTGTATTTTGCAAACCAGAACACATCCGGAAAAACAATCAGTGAAAAAACATCACAAAAGCTTGATTATATAAATAAACTTATAGATGCTAAGTTCTTAAATAAGGTTAATGAATCTGACTTGGAAGATGGAATTTACAAAGGATTGTTGGAAGGCTTAAATGATCCGTATTCTGTTTATTACACGGCAGAAGAATACCAGAAAATGATGGAACAGACGTCAGGAACTTACAGCGGAATAGGTGCTTTGGTATCTCAGAATGCTGAAACAGGAATAATTACGGTAGTTAAGGCTTTTGCCGATGCACCGGCTGCAAAGGCAGGAGTAAAGAACGGAGATATTATTTATAAAGTAAAGGGCAAAGAAGTAACTGGTGTTGACATTAACAATGTTGTTACTGAAATGAAGGGCGAAAAAGGAACAACAGTTGACATAACTGTTTACAGAGAGTCCGAAAAGAAATACATTGACTTTACAATAACAAGAGATCAGGTTAATGAGCCTACTGTTGAATATAAGATGCTTGATAAGAAGAAAAAGATTGGTTATATACAGATAAGTCAGTTTGAAGAAGTTACTTATGACCAGTTTACGAAAGCATTGGATGACTTGAAGAAGCAGGGAATGAAGGCTGTTATCTTTGATGTTAGAAGCAATCCGGGTGGATTATATGAGACAGTCTGCAAGATGCTTGATGAAATACTTCCTGAAGGAAATTTGGTTTCAACTAAGGATAAATATGGAAATGAGGAAAAGCAGACTTCAGACAGCAAGTGTCTTGAAATGCCAATGGTTGTTTTGCAGAATAAGGACAGCGCCAGTGCATCAGAAATTTTTGCAGGTGCAATTCAGGACTTTAATGCAGGAAAAATCGTAGGCACACAGTCATTTGGTAAAGGAATTGTACAGACAATTCTTCCATTAAGCGACGGCTCAGCGGTAAAACTTACAGTTCAGGATTATTATACTCCAAGTGGCAAAAACATTCACGGAAAGGGAATAACTCCTGATGTGGAAGCAGAATTGGAAGAAAATGCAACAAGCGATACACAGCTCGAAAAGGCAAAAGAAACAATTATGGAATTAATGAAATAATGAACAGAAAGACCATACATATATCTTGCAAACGAAGATATATGTATGGTCTTTTTCTATGCTTTGAATAACTGTATAAAATAAGTAAAAGGGTAAATGAAAAATGTTCCTTTTTATTTTGACAAATGCTTATGAAAAAATTAAATTTGTAAAGTGTCAAAATAGACAAAGCTTTTACGAAAGTTTTGGTTATTTATTTGTCTAAAAATCATATTAATAGGCTGGGTTTCACATTGTTATCGTGACGTTAAAATGCTATAATATAACATGCAATTATAGAGACAGATGTATTAAAAAAGGGACAAAAACGGAAGTGTACTTCCTATTTCTGTTAATGTTTCAAGAGTAAATTTCTATAGAACTAATCTGGTATCAAATCTTTTGGAACTGGTTGAAAAATATAATTTGGAACCAAAGGATTTGCAACTTGAAATTACGGAAACAGTATATACTGAGGAAAAGCAGGTAATATATTCAATAATAAGTGAATTGCAGGAAGCAGGCTTTAAGATTTTGATGGATGATTTCGGAAGCGGATATTCATCACTTAATATGTTAAAGGATGCGCCTATAGACGTACTTAAATTGGATATGGCGTTTATGCGAAATTTAGATAATGAAAATGAAAGAAACAACATAATTGTTGAGTCTATTGTAGAATTGTCCAAGAAATTAAATATTTCGGTAGTAGTAGAAGGTGTTGAGTCAGAAAAACAGGTTAACTTCTTAAAATCAATTGGAGCAGAAGTGATTCAGGGATATTATTTCTCAAAGCCAATACCTACGGACGAATATGAAAAGTTAATAGAGGAATAATAAAAGAATAACAAAAGTACAGAACAAACATTCGATTTTGCTCTGTACTTTTGTTCTTTTGAATGATATACTTGACAAGTAACAATACTAAGAAAAGTAGTTGATAAATGATTTGGGTTTGAAAATACTCAAATATTGATTAGAGCTAATTGGGAGAAATCATATGGATCATTTTGAATTAGTTTCAGAGTATAAGCCTACCGGGGACCAGCCACAGGCTATTGAAGAGTTAGTTGAAGGTTTTAAGAAAGGAAAACAATTCCAGACTTTGCTTGGTGTAACAGGTTCAGGTAAGACTTTTACAATGGCGAATGTTATTGAACAATTAAATAAACCTACACTTATTATTGCTCATAATAAGACTTTGGCAGCTCAGCTTTACGGTGAGTTTAAGGAGTTTTTTCCTAATAATGCTGTGGAATATTTTGTTTCCTACTACGATTATTATCAGCCGGAGGCTTATGTTCCAAGCACAGACACATATATTGAGAAGGATTCATCAATTAATGATGAAATAGATAAGTTACGTCATTCGGCAACAATGGCTTTAATGGAGCGTAAAGATGTAATTATTATTTCTTCAGTTTCATGTATATATGGTTTGGGAGACCCAATAGATTACAAGAACATGGTTGTGTCTTTAAGACCGAATACCATTAGAGATAGAGATGAGATTATTCATAAGCTTATTGAAATACAGTATGACAGAAATGATATGGACTTTAAACGTGGAACTTTCAGGGTTCGTGGAGAGAATCTGGAAATATTTCCTGCTTCGTATACGGATAGTGCAGTTAGAGTTGAATTTTTTGATGATGAAATCGAGAGAATTTCAGAGATTGATGCTTTAACGGGTCAGATTAAGAACGTGCTTGAACACGTGGCAATATTCCCTAATTCTCATTATGTTGTGCCACCTGAAAAGATGGAGCGTGCCATTAAGGATATAGAGAAAGAGTTAGAGGAACAGGTAGCATATTTTAAATCAGAAGACAAATTAATAGAGGCACAGCGTATTGCCGAGCGAACTAATTTTGATATGGAAATGCTAAGAGAAACAGGTTTTTGTTCAGGAATAGAGAACTATTCAAGACATATGGCAGGTTTGGAGCCGGGAGCCACACCTCATACATTAATGGAATATTTCGGAGATGATTTCTTGATAATAGTAGATGAGTCTCATATTACGATTCCACAGATTAGAGGAATGTATGCCGGTGACCAGTCAAGAAAGTCTACTTTAGTTGATTATGGGTTCAGACTGCCTTCGGCTAAGGATAACAGACCACTTAATTTTGAAGAATTTGAAAGCATGATTGACCAGATGATGTTTGTGTCAGCTACACCTAATGTTTATGAAAAGGAACATGAATTAGGTCGTGCAGAGCAGATTATAAGACCTACAGGATTGCTTGATCCGGAAGTTGAAGTAAGACCGGTTGAAGGACAGATTGATGACCTTATAACGGAGATTAATAAGGAAGTTGCCAAGAAGAATAAAGTTTTGGTAACAACTTTGACGAAGCGTATGGCTGAGGATTTGACAGATTATATGCGCGATGTGGGAATTAGGGTTAAATACCTTCATTCAGATATAGATACGTTAGAGAGAACTCAGATTATCAGAGATATGCGATTGGATGTTTTTGATGTTTTGGTTGGTATTAACCTTTTAAGAGAAGGTTTGGACATACCGGAAATTGCTTTAGTTGCAATATTGGATGCTGACAAGGAAGGGTTTTTACGTTCAGAAACATCACTTATTCAGACTATTGGACGAGCTGCAAGAAATGCAGAAGGCCACGTAATAATGTATGCTGACAATATTACTGATTCAATGGATAAAGCTTTAACGGAAACTAACAGACGTAGAGAGATTCAGCAGAAATACAATAATGAGCACGGAATTACTCCAACAACTATTAAGAAGGCTGTTCGAGACCTTATTAGCATCTCCAAAGAAGTGGACAGAAAGATTAGCGACGTTGAGAAAGATCCTGAATCAATGGATTATAAGGAACTTAAAAAACTTATCGAAAAGGTTAAGAAGAAAATGGAAAGAGCTGCAGCAGAGCTTGATTTTGAAACGGCTATTGAAATGCGAGATAAGTTGGCGGAATTAAGAAAGTTGCAGGAAGATAACTAAAAATCTATAACGGAATTTATTTGGAAAAGATATAAAATAACCAAATAACAAAGATAGAAAAAAGATAGGAAAATAAAATGAAAGACAATAAAAAATATATTCATATAAAAGGTGCAAATGAGCACAATTTGAAAAATATTGATATTGATATACCAAGAGATGAATTTACGGTAGTAACAGGTTTAAGCGGTTCAGGTAAGTCATCCCTTGCTTTTGACACTATTTATGCAGAAGGACAGAGAAGATATATGGAATCATTATCTTCCTATGCAAGACAGTTCTTAGGGCAGATGGAAAAACCACAGGTTGAAAGTATTGAAGGATTGCCACCGGCTATTTCAATTGATCAGAAATCAACAAACAAGAATCCACGTTCAACAGTTGGAACAGTAACAGAAATATACGATTATATGAGATTGCTTTATGCAAGAGCAGGTATTCCACATTGTCCAAAATGCGGACGTGAAATAAAGAAACAGACAGTTGATGAAATGGTAGATCGTATTCTTATGCTGGAAGAACGTACTAAGTTTCAGATATTGGCACCTGTTGTAAGAGGAAAGAAAGGACGTCACGAAAAAGTATTTGAAAGTGCTAAGAAAAGTGGCTATTTGCGAGTAAGAGTTGATGGCAATATGTATGAACTAACTGAAGAGATTAAGTTAGAAAAAAACATAAAGCACAGTATCGAAATTATTATAGACCGACTTAGCATTCGTGAAGGAATTGAAAAGCGTCTTACAGATTCTGTTGAAAATGCTTTAAAGCTTGGCAACGGACTAATGATAGTAGATGTTATTGGTGGGGAAGAGATGACTTTTAGTCAGAATTTTGCCTGCCCTGACTGTGGAATAAGTATTGACGAAGTACAGCCTAGAAGTTTTTCTTTTAATAATCCTTTTGGGGCTTGTCCTGACTGTTATGGTTTGGGATACAAGATGGAATTTGACGAAGACCTTATTATTCCTGATAAGAGTTTAAGCATTAATCAGGGAGCAATTGTAGTATTGGGGTGGCAGAGTGCAAATGACGGAAAGAGTTTTAGTAATGCGATACTTCAGGCATTGGCTTTAAAATACAATTTTTCTCTTGATACGCCTTTTGAGGATTATCCAAAAGAGATACATGATATTTTGATTTATGGAACAAATGGTGAAAAAGTAGCCGTAAGATACAAGGGGCAAAGAGGTATTGGAGTTTATGATATTGCTTTTGAAGGATTAATTAAAAATGTAGAAAGACGATATCGTGAAACAAGCGCAGAGTCAACAAAGGCAGAATATGAAACATTTATGAGATTTACGCCATGTGCAACATGCCACGGACAGAGACTTAAAAAGGAATCGTTGGCTGTAACTATTGGAGATAAGAATATTTATGAAATGACAGAAATGTCTGTAAGAGATTTGCGCCAGTATTTGGATGAATTGCAATTGACTGAAACTCAGCTAAAGATAGGAAAAGAGATTTTGAAAGAAATTAAAGGACGTCTTCAATTCTTAGTTGACGTTGGACTTGATTATCTTAGTCTTTCAAGAGCAACAGGAACTTTGTCAGGTGGAGAGGCTCAGCGTATACGTTTGGCAACTCAGATAGGTTCAGGCTTGGTTGGTGTTGCTTATATAATGGATGAGCCAAGTATTGGATTGCATCAGAATGATAATGATAAGCTTCTTGCAACGTTGAAGCATTTAAGAGATTTGGGAAATACTTTGATTGTAGTTGAACATGATGAGGATACAATGCGTGCAGCAGATTATGTGGTTGACATAGGTCCGGGAGCAGGAGAACACGGTGGACAGGTTATTGCTACAGGAACTGCAGAGGATATAATGAAAAATCCTAATTCAATTACAGGAAAATATTTAAGCGGAGAAATTAAAATACCTGTTCCAACAACACGTAGAAAACCAAAGGGATTTTTAAAGGTTGTAGGTGCAAAGGAAAATAACCTTAAGAACATTGATGTGAAAATTCCTATAGGAGTGCTTACCTGTGTAACAGGAGTTTCAGGCTCGGGAAAAAGCTCACTGGTTAATGAGATACTTTATAAGAGTCTTGCAAAAAGACTGAACAGGGCAAGAACCATTCCCGGAAAATGCAAGAAGATAGAGGGAATGGAGCAGCTTGATAAGGTAATAAATATTGATCAGTCACCAATAGGCAGAACTCCACGTTCAAACCCGGCAACATATACCGGAATGTTTGATATGATAAGAGATCTTTTTGCTGCAACAACTGATGCAAAGGAAAGAGGATATAAAAAAGGCAGATTTAGTTTTAATGTAAAAGGCGGTCGTTGTGAAGCGTGTTCAGGTGACGGAATTTTAAAAGTTGAAATGCATTTTCTTCCTGATGTATATGTTCCATGTGAGGTTTGTGGCGGAAAGCGTTACAATAGGGAAACACTGGAAGTACGCTACAAAGGTAAGACTATTTATGATGTTCTTGAAATGACAGTGGAAGAAGCATTGGATTTCTTTAAGAATGTGCCTAGAATTCTTAACAAGGTACAGACATTGTATGATGTAGGTCTTGGCTATTTAAAATTAGGACAGCCGTCAACAACATTGTCGGGTGGTGAAGCACAGAGAATTAAGCTTGCAACAGAATTAAGTAAGAGAAGCACAGGAAAAACAATATATGTATTGGATGAACCAACAACAGGTCTTCATTTTGCTGATGTGCATAAATTAGTAGAGATTCTTCACAGATTAACAGATGAAGGTAATACAGTAGTGGTTATTGAGCATAATCTGGACGTAATAAAAGTGGCAGATTATATAATTGATATGGGACCTGACGGTGGTGACCGTGGCGGAACAGTTGTAGTAGCAGGAACACCTGAGCAGGTTGCAGAACATCCAACAAGTTATACCGGCAAGTATGTTAAGCAGATGTTAGAGAGACAATAGTCATTTTTTATAAAAAAACGATTCATAAAAATGTTTAAATAAAAGGGCATTTATGCAATGTTTATAAAGATGAAAAAAGTGCTTGAACCCCCTTTAAAATAAGGGAAAATTGTGCTATATTGAACATACAAACAAAAACGTATTAAATACCTAAAAAGACTTCTACAAAGAAGTTAACGACCCATTTGTTATTAGATGTCAACCTAATAACAACAGTATCTAAGTTTAGTGGTGAAAGGAGTTTTACCCAGTGATATCTGCTAACATGGCAATCAACGGAAGATTGTTTAAGTAGTGATTATTGGATGAGGTGTTACAAAGAATTGGATAGGATAGGAATTATTCAAAACGAAAATTCAATGAAGAATAACATCTTATGGTTAAGGTAGATAGTGAAGTCGAAGCAGGACAAATAGTAAGGAATAGACTAGGTATACAGATATTCGGAATGCGATCGAAACGAATAGTGTACAGAAGAAATTCCCGAGAAGATTCATTTAATAAAAAGTACCTGCGGTTGTTAACAAAATTGTAAAGTTAGGGTATTGAAATAGGGAGCATCTGTCATACGAGGAAGTAGGGCAGGTGCTCTTACTTCGTTATAAGTACTTGAAATGATATTACAATTTAGGAACGTGTGAAAGTATATTATGAGTCTGAAAGATGTATAAGTTTAAAAATATTTTGTATATAGAGAGCAGTCAGGTTATAAGTTATGGGAATTATAAAAGTTAGTACAGTGTACTTGTTTTAAATAGAAAAATAGGGTAGAATTAAAAATTAGCAGGTAATTAGATTTTATATAGCAATTACCTTTTACAGTAGTATGGTGCAGGCACCATTTTAGGAGGAAATACATTGAAGAAAGAATTAGTAATCGTTCTTGACTTTGGTGGTCAGTATAACCAGTTGGTTGCAAGACGTGTTCGTGAATGTAATGTATATTGTGAAATATATTCTTACAAAACAGACATTGAAAAAATCAAAGCAATGAACCCAAAGGGTATCATCTTAACAGGTGGACCAAATAGTTGTTATGAAGCCGATTCTCCAACATATTCAAAAGAATTATTTGAATTAGGCGTTCCAGTGTTAGGACTTTGCTACGGAGCACAGCTTATGATGCATGTGTTAGGCGGAAAAGTAGAACGTGCAGATGTACGTGAATATGGTAAGACAGAAGTATTAATAGACAAGACTCAGTCAAAGATTTTTGCAGATGTTTCACCAAAAACAGTTTGCTGGATGAGTCATTTTGATTATATATCACAGGTGGCACCGGGATTTGAAATCTCATCACACACAAAGGATTGCCCTTGTGCATCAGCAGAAAATGAAGAAAAGAAACTTTATGCAATACAGTTCCATCCGGAAGTACTTCACACACAGGAAGGAACAAAGATGTTATACAACTTCGTTCGTGGAATTTGCCAGTGTTCAGGAGACTGGAGAATGGATTCATTTGTAGAAGAATCAATTAAGGCTATCCGTGAAAAAGTTGGCGATGGTAAGGTTTTATGTGCATTGTCAGGTGGTGTAGATTCATCAGTTGCAGCAGTAATGCTTTCAAAAGCCATTGGAAAACAGCTTACATGTGTATTCGTAGACCATGGCTTACTTCGTAAAAATGAAGGTGACGAAGTAGAAGCAGTATTCGGCCCTGACGGTCCATATGACTTAAACTTTATCCGTGTAAACGCACAGGAACGTTACTACAGCAAGTTAGCAGGAGTAAAAGAACCTGAACAGAAGCGTAAAATAATTGGTGAAGAATTTATTAGAGTTTTTGAAGAAGAAGCAAAGAAAATCGGAGCAGTTGACTTCCTTGTACAGGGAACAATTTATCCTGACGTTGTTGAAAGTGGTTTAGGTGGCGAATCAGCAGTAATTAAGTCACATCACAACGTAGGTGGATTACCTGACTGTGTAGATTTTAAGGAAATAATCGAACCACTTCGTGATTTATTTAAGGACGAAGTAAGAAAAGCCGGCTTAGAAATGGGTATACCTGAATATTTAGTATACCGTCAGCCTTTCCCAGGTCCGGGACTTGGAATCCGTATCATCGGTGAAGTAACAGCCGAAAAAGTTAAAATGGTACAGGATGCAGATGCAATTTATCGTGAAGAAATTGCAAATGCCGGATTGGATAAAACAATAGGACAGTATTTTGCAGCACTTACAAATATGCGTAGCGTAGGTGTAATGGGCGACGAAAGAACATACGATTACGCCATTGCACTTCGTGCAGTAAATACTGTAGATTTCATGACAGCAGAAGCTGCAGAAATACCTTACGAAGTATTGACAAAGGTAATGAGCAGAATCATAAACGAGGTGCGCGGGGTCAATAGAGTAATGTACGATTTGACAAGTAAGCCACCTGGAACTATAGAGTTTGAATAGGCACAAAAATCCCACAAAGCCTTTATTTATGGGCGTTGTGAGAGGTAGTGATTATATCGTGGCAACGATATGGCAACACTAAAACAATTTACCCATATGTATAAATGAAAAAACCTTACTGATTTTGAGGAGTCAGTAAGGTTTTTTATGCTCTTTTATAAATCAATTAGTTTATGATATCCGTGAGTATTAGCAGGATAGTTGTATCTCCAATTATCGTATTCTTTCTTGGAGATTTCTCCGGCATCAAGCTTGGACTTCATCTTTGCCCAGGACTTTGCCTCATAACCTAAAGCGTCGTGGATGGCACCTAAGTCAAGGGTAATATGACTTCCTTCCTGTCTGACGGATATACCATAAATATCTTCAAGAGTGAACAGAAGCTGCATAATTCCCACATGAGTATCAATGTCAGGAACATTAATAGCCGCAGGAGAAACTTCCAAAATGGAAGAAAGAGTTTCAATCAAATCATCCTTGGGAACACGTTTCTCTGCTTCATATTGAGCCATGCGGATATCAGCAGTACTTTCCTTAAAACCTAACTGAACTCCCAATTCCTTTTGAGTTAAACCTTTACGCTTGCGAAAAGTTCTAATTCTTTCACCAATTGCCATAACAAACCTCCAATTTAACATAAAAATTCCCAATGCGGGATAACTTAAACAAATTCGCTATGGTCAGTATAACATAGGTAAAAATGTATATCAAGAAAAACTTAAACAAAAAAAGTTAATTTTTCTATTGACTTAAACTAAAAAGTTTAATATAATGCACATTATCTTAAACAAATATGTTTAAGAAATATAATACAGGAGGAAAAAAACATGGAAAAGAACTTTATGACAGTCGACGATGTTGCCGAAGAACTTTCTGTTTCAAAGTCCAAGGCTTACAAGATTGTAAGACAGCTTAATAAGGAACTGGAAGAAAAAGGCATCATCACGGTAGCAGGACGTGTCTGTACTTCTTATTTCAGAAAAAAAGTAATGTACAGCGGTGATTAGAAAATATTTATTAAAGGAAGGTGATGAACATGAGCGTTTATTCTTACATGGCAAATAATAAGAAAAAATGGAGAGCTGTTTATCGCTATACTGACTTTACCGGAAAAAGAAGACAGACACAGAAAAGAGGCTTCAACACAAAAAGAGAAGCGGAGTTTTGGCTTGAAAATAAGAAGAAAGCCGAAAACGGACAATTGAACATGACATTTGGAAGTTTTTATGAAATATACGAAAGGGACAAGAAGGCAAGGGTAAAGGAAACCACCTTTGAGACAAAATCATATGTGGCAAGAGATAAAATCCTTCCTTACTTTAAGGACAGAAGAATGGATGAGATTAAACCAAAGGATGTAATGGAGTGGCAGAATGAACTGCTTAATTACAGGGATGAAAAGGGAGAGCCTTATTCATCAGGTTACTTAAGAACGATTCACGCACAGCTTAGCGCAATATTTAATTTTGCAAAAAGATATTATGGGCTATCCACAAATCCTGCGGCAATAGTTGGAACAATGAAAAATGACGTTGAAAAGGAAGTGGAAATCTGGACAAAGGAAGAATACCTGAAGTTTTCGGAAGCAGTCATGGACAAGCCATTATCGTTTTATGCATTTGAAGTATTGTACTGGACAGGTGTCAGGGAAGGAGAACTACTGGCACTTACTCCGGCAGACTTTGATTTTGAAAATAACACAATGAGAATCAACAAGAATTATCAGAAGGTAAAGGGGCGTGAAATCATTACTTCTCCAAAGACAAAAAAGAGTAACAGGGTGGTGAAGATTCCACAGTTTCTGGCAGATGAGATTAAGGATTACATGAAATGCTTTTATGACCTGAAGCCTGACCAGAGACTTTTCTTTAAGTCAAAAGGGTATCTTGGACACGAAATCACAAGAGGCTCCAAGAAGGCAGGAATTAAGAGAATCAACATACACGCCCTTAGACATTCACACATTTCACTGCTTATGGACAGAGGATTTTCAGCACTTGACATAGCTGAAAGGGTAGGGCATGAAGCAATCAGCATTACTTACAAATATGCCCACATGTATCCAAACAAGCAGGATGAAATGGCAAGAAAACTTGAAGAGGAAAGGAGTTAGGAATAATGGAAAAATCATTGGACAGTCACGGTCGTTGGAGAAAGAAGATAGTAGCTTTCAGGGTTTCTGAGGAAGAGGCGAGAATCATTGATGACAAGGTTGCCCTGTCAGGACTGACAAAGCAGGAATACATTATCCGCAGGCTGTGTGAAAAGGAAATTGTGGTAAATGGAAATCCAAAGGTTTACATTGCCTTAAAAAACAGACTTAATGACGTGTACGAAGAGTTAAAAAGGATTACAAGTGCAGATGAGGTTGATGATGTTTTGTTAGAGGTAATTGAACTAATCGGTATTACCATGAACGGAATGAAGGAGGATAAGAATAATGAATAATAAAACAACAGTGACTGCCCTTAACGTATCTGTTGGAGCAGATAACGAGCAGTCACCAAGTGTTACCAAACACAGTAACAGTATAACAGATAATAATTGTGTCCGCAATTTGCAATCCACCGGTACCCCGGTGGGTGAAAATCTGGAAACAGTATCAATGGAAGAACTTTATGACACGGTATATCCGATTAAGAAGCCCTTGGTGGAAGATCTGATTTACAACGGAGTGTATCTGTTTGTCGGTGCACCAAAGGTTGGAAAGTCGTTTTTAATGGCTGAAATAGGTTTCTGTGTAAGTGCAGGAATTGACCTTTGGGGGCATAAGACCAATCAGGGAACAGTGCTGTATCTGGCACTGGAAGATGATTATGCAAGACTTCAACAGAGACTTTCAAGAATGTTTGGAATTGATGTGGCAGAGCATTTTTACTTCGCCACACGTTCCAAAAATCTCAATGAAGGTCTGGAAGAACAGCTTAAAGCGTTTCTTGTGGCTCATGCTGATACAAGACTTGTAATCATTGACACACTGCAGAAAATCAAGGAAATAAGTGGAGATAAATTCAGTTACGCAAACGATTATGACATCATTACAAAGCTAAAACACTTTGCTGATGAACATAACATTTGCATTCTGGTGGTTCATCACACAAGAAAGATGGATTCATCAGATGCCTTTGAAATGATATCGGGAACAAACGGACTGCTTGGTGCAGCTGACGGAGCTTTCATCATGCAGAAGGAAAAAAGAACTGACCTAAAGGCTACCGTTGACATAACAGGAAGAGACCAACAGGACCAGAAACTTTATCTTAAGTTTGAATCTGAGTTGTGTTTGTGGAAATTTGAAAAGGCTGAAACAGAGCTGTGGAAAGAGCCGGAAGACAAAGTACTTTCTGCTGTTAATACATATCTGATGGAAGCAGGATGTTTTCAGGGAACGGCAAGTGAACTGATGGATAGGATACCGGAGATTGATTTAGTTCCGAATCAGCTGACCAGACAGTTGAACATTAAGGCAGGAAGGCTGTATGAGGATTATGGCATCAGGTATGACAATAAGCGTTGTCACGATGGCAGAATCATAACTTTGGAATATGAAAAAGAGTAAAGCGTGACGATGGTGTCGATGGTGACGATGTTTTATGGTACGTAAATCATCGTCACAACCGTCACGCATCGACACGGAACAAGATTGATTACAAAACAGTGAGGCTTGAAAATGAGCAAAAACAGAATGATAAGCAATGAATTAATGATGGCTTTGATTAAGTATCATATATTAGACATGAAAGATAATGAAGAAATTAATAATCTTATAATTTCTGAATTGGAAGAAAAACTAAGCAAAATGTCAAGGCACGAGGATTACACAAAAAGTAAAATGGCACCTACAAAAGAAGAGAGGGAAGAGTACAGACAGAAATATCTTGACGCCGTTGGAATGCACCGGGACTTTAGATGGTAGTAACAGCTTGCAACATAATTAGGTTTCCCGTTGATAATATCAATACCTGCAAGTGACACTTGCAGGTTAAAGAATAATCAGGGAGAACCAAAAAGGATTGGATACAGTTAAAAGTTAGTGACATGATGTCACTAAGAACCGCGGGACCCGGAGTCCCGAGGTTAAACATAATATAGCTGCCATTACAATTACAGCAACCACTAAATGCCATTTGACAGGTTATGAGTAAAGCATTGATAGCAGCTATATAAGCCCTCGGCAGAGCCCCCGCAGTTGTGTCTATGACAGAACTGCTAGGGGGTTATCAATTATGGCAGAGCCAAATTGATAAGAACCACCCGTTTTCAATATGCCTAGGGCAGACTACTAAAGACTAACAACGTGCAGGTGTCACCGCACGTATCAAAACAATAAAAGAAAAAAGGAGTGAGATTATGGCAGGATTATCATATTCAGCGCACCTGAGTCAGAAGAACAGTGCCATTAACAGCAAGGCGAAACTCTCAGGTGTTGCAAAGCACAATTTACGAAAGTACCGCTCCTTGGAATACGATAAGGAGAACATTGTAATTTTATGGGGTACGGATAAATTAGTGCAGGATGTAAAAAAAGTATATAAGGAACAGTTTGACGAAGCAGTCAGGGAATATAACAAAAAGCAGACAAGGGATGACAGAAAGATTGATGGTTATTTTGAAAAGACAGCAAAGTCAAACAAAGACATGGCAGTGGAACTTATTTTTCAGATAGGAGACAAGGCGTTCTGGGATAAGAACCCTGACAAGAGAAGAAAGATGGATGTGGCATTTAAGGAAATGCTTAACATGTTACAGAAGGAAGCACCAAATCTTGTTGTGGCAAATGCTGTGGTACATTATGATGAGGCAAGCCCACACATGCACGTGGTGGCAGTTCCGGTAGCTGACGGATTTAAAAAGGGAATGTCAAAGCAGGTATCAAAGAGAAAAGTAGGCACAAAGGAATTTCTTGAAAAAGTACTGCAGGGCAGAATAAGAGAATACGCAGAGGGCAGGTCATTCATATGGATTGGAGAGTTCCTGAAAAGAAAGGAAAAAGGTCGCAATAATGATTTGGCAGTTAAGGAATATAAGGTAAAAAAGGAAAATGAGAAATATGAAAAAGCAGTAAAAGAGGTTGAAAATCTGAATAATGAAATCCTTAAAAAGACTGCTGAAAAACAAATCGCAGATAAGAAGTTGGAGGAAACATATAAAGAAATGAAAAAAGCTGATGCCGTGGCACAATGGGGAATAAAGGACATAAAGGAATTTGAAAATAAAGTAGCAAAAGGTCCGGAAGAGCCTAAAGGACTGATGAGTGCAAAATCTTATAGAGAAAAGATTGTTATGCCGTTTCTTGCAGGCTTAAACAAGATATTTAAAAGAATAGTTAAAATGGCAAAAAGCTGCTTTGCGGAATCAATAGAATTAAAGAAGAAGCTGGAGAGGGTGGATGAAGATAGGAAAACGTTGATAAGAGATAATGATGAACTTAAATGGTCTAAAGAATATCTGGAACAGGAACTTGATGAAAAGAATAAAAGGATTTATGAATTGGAAGAATCAGAGTTTATGCTTGGATATTTGAGAAGATTTATTAAGGATGAGGATTATGAAAAGATGGTGGAGATGGGGAAGGAGGAAAGGGAAAATAATTTAACATTATAAATTTGCTACAACAATATAGAATATATATCATGTTGAAAGAAGTGATGTAGGTACAGCAATGTTTGGAATAGTGGTACAAAGTATTGACATAGTATCAGTAGAAAGGTTTTTATGGATCATAAAGGAAGAATTGTGAATGACAATAAAATTTAAAAACAGCTTTTAAAGAACAGTAATCAGGTTTTATATGAACTAATTAAAAAATACAATTTATGTGTTAAAGCAATAGGGAGGAAAAGATAATGGAATGTAGGACTATTACAGTATCATTATGCAATGATTTTCATACTAAAACAATCTTTATTTATAAAAAAATATAAGTAGAGATTAAATAGGCAATATGGTAAAATGAACAATAGATATGTACAATTTTTGTGATATGAAATTGCGCAAAAAGTAAGTGTATGTTATATAGGATAGTATATTTGATACGATTTAGCTAGAAGGGAAAAAGGAGATTGTGTTATGTCAAAATACGAAGAAAAAACAATAGCATTAGAGGCTGTAAAAATAGTAGAAGAATTCGGAGAAATGACAATGGGTGAGTTGATAGCTGAATTAACAGATAGAATGAAACCAAGAGGGCATGACAATGATATTCTTAGTGGAAGAAAAGATACATATTTCTCCCAGAAAGTAAGAAATTTAAGATCCCATAGTAATTCAATATTTTTTGATAATGTAGTATTTGATGAAAAAGAAGGAAAGTACATATCAAAGGAGTATTTAAAAATCAAATCTCAGGTTTCAAAAGAGGATTATGTTGAAAAATTAACTAAGAGAAAAGAAAAAGTATTGACATTTTATGCAAGAAAATTAGATTACGAAAAAATTAATAAGGAAAAACAAGAAATAGGTAATAAAGGAGAATTGTTTGTTTTAAAAGATCAAAGAAAAAAAGTAAAACAGCTTGATCCTAAATTGGCAAGTAAAGTTAGACATGTTTCTAAATTAGACGGAGACGGAGCGGGATATGATATTAGGTCATTTAATGATGCAAAAGAAATAAATTATATTGAAGTGAAAACAACTAAAGGGAAAAAAACAACACCTTTTTATATGAGTGTTACAGAGCATGCTTTTTATGAATTGCATCGAGAAAGTTATGTTATTGCCAGAGTATATAACTTTGATGTAAATAAAGAAAAAGGAGAAATAGAATATGTAAAAGGTAGTGATTTTGAAACAGTTTTTGAAAGAGAAATATCTGCATATAAATTAAGATACAGAAGAGTTTAAGCAAGGAGGATAAATATGCCTAGACATATATTAGAAAATAGATTATTTCCATTAATAAAATATCCAGGTGGAAAAGAAAAGGAATTAAGTTATATTATTCCTGCTCTACCGAAAAATATAAATAGATACTACGAACCCTTTATAGGAGGTGGAGCGGTATATTTTTCTATAGATGCTAATGAATATTTTATTAATGATAAATCGGATGAATTGATTTCACTTTATAATATGGTTAGAGAACAAAATGAAGAGTTTTTTGAAAAAATGGAAGCAATAGAACACAATTGGAACATCATAAGTCAAGTGGTAGATCATCATGAGGATACTTTGATAAATATATATAATTCATATAAAGATAATGAAGTTAATGAACAACAATTAAGCGATATGATTACAGAATTTGTTCTTGAAAATGCGGAAGAGTTTAATGGATTGTTAAGAAGAGATTTTAATTATCAGATTGAGAATTTTGTCGTAGAGTTGTGCAAAAGCATAAAAAATAAAATGAAGAGAATGAAAAAAATTGCTGAAACTAAGGGTGAATTAGATAGAGATGATTTGGTAGATAATATTGAATCATCATTGAAAGCAGCATTTTATACACATTTTAGATATTTAATAAATTATCGTGATGAACTAGGATTAAGTAATGAATTTGCAACAGCTATATACTTCTTTATTCGCCAGACATGTTATTCGTCAATGTTTAGATATAATAAAAATGGTAAATTCAATGTACCTTATGGTGGTATTTCTTATAATAGAAAGTCATTTGCGAACAAAATCGCATATTATCGTAATCAAGATTTGATAGAGCATTTAGAAAATACGACAATAGGGAATATGGACTTTTATGATTTTATGATACAGCATGCTCCAGAAGAAGATGATTTTGTTTTTCTAGATCCACCATATGATACAGAATTTAGCACATATGCAAAGAATGAGTTTGATAAAGATGACCAAGCTAGATTAGCAGAATATCTGATTAATGAGTGTAGAGGAAATTTTATGATAGTAATAAAGAATACAGAGTATATTTCTTCACTTTACCAAGAAGGCACAATTACAGCTAATGGAGGGAATATACATGTGAGTTCTTTTGACAAAAAATATTTTGTCAGTTTCCAGGACAGAAATAATAAAGAGGCACAGCATTTGTTAATTACGAACTATGAATTATAGGAGGGCAAAATTGGACGAAAGAAAAAAACAGGCAATACAAAAAATAGTAGATGAAGAAATACGTAAATTCACAGACAGTTTTGAGGCAAGATATACAAAAGAAGTTGACAATCCAGATGGAGTTATTAACAGTAAGATTAATAATTGTTTTGTTGCTGAGTTAGGAAAAGAATTTATGTTTTATAGTGCTTTTGTAAGAAGCTTTGATAGTTCTTTTGGCAAAGTGTTGGAAGCGATGGGAAATAAGATTGCGGAATTGTCTTATGATGTGAGAAAAGATGTTAATTCATTTCTCCTTCCACAGCAATCTCAACATATGGATTATATCATTTTAGAATATGAAAAACATAGAAAACCTAAAACATCTGATTATAGTGAATTCTTTTGTATGATACCGGAAGATACGAGAAGTTTTGAAAAGAATCATGTTACGGACCATTATTTTTACAATGCACAAAAGAATGAACATTATCTGATTGAATTAAAGGCTAGTGGTGATTTGGACAACAAAAAGGCCAAGTCTGAAAAACTAGCAATGCTACAAGAATACTTTATACTTAAGAATTCATTAAGAGATAAACCAAATGATAAAATAAATTTGTATTTAGCAACCGCTTATAATAAGTATGGTGAAGATTCTGAATGGAAGCAGGAAAGAGTTAAACAGTTCTTCGCAGAAGATGAGTTGCTTATAGGAAGAGATTATTGGAATTTTGTATGTGATGATCTAGAAGGATTTGATATTGTATTTGAGCAGTATCAGAGAAGTGCAGTGTATATTAAGGAAGCATTGGAGAGAATAAAGGAATTGTATTTTTAATTTAAGAGAGAATACAAGAATTGTTATAAGGAGAAAAAGATATTATTGTTAAAAGTGAATTAAAGGTAACGCTTAAGAGACATAAAGGGAAGATAAGACACTAAAATGAGAAATTAAAAAATAATATATAGGTGATTGAATCTAACAATAAAGTGTATACGTTTTATTTATTAAATTATTTCAATTATTTCAATATATTCGTGACAATATTATGGCAAAAGAAAATCAGAAAGATAATATAAATTATATAATACAGATAAAAATATAAAAGACCTAAATACATATGTTTAAGTTGAACTTGTTACAAACCGAAGAATGATGATTGTGCATACTTTCTTGTAGAAGCGATTGCTCAGTGGTCATAGAATAAACGTTTGTTTGTGGATAGGAGAAGTACAGTTAATGAAAAAGGAAATTATTACAACATTGTCTAGTATCATACTCAATGTTTTTTCTGATGATGTTTCTAAAAATAAACAGAGTGTAATAGAAAAGGTTAATTTGTTCTTTTTTGAAAAAAGAATAAAAAGGAAAATCACTAGTTTTTGTAAAGGTAAGGATGGAACTGTATTAACTTCAGGCAGATTTGAAACATTCTTAAAATATCATAAGCCTGTTGAAAAAATTTATGCTTATATTTTGGACTGTGGTGGAAATTCTATCTCAACAAATACATTTATTAATCAGTTGTTGGATGAAACAAAAAATTTCTACAATGATGGAACACATGAAATTACAGTAATTGACGAAGCAATAATTAAAGAATTTTTTTCGTTTATTTATCAAGAATATTACAGTTATTTAGCAAAGGGATTATCATCAGAGCAAAAGTTTATGACGACTACAATTTCACATACTATGGGCACGCAGACAGAGATAATTACTGACTCATTAGAAAAAGTTAAACAGTTAGTTGATAATAGAAATGTCTTAAATAATCCTGAGGAAATTATTAAGATATATGATGTATTAAGTATAGAAATTCAAAATGGTAATCTGGAAAAGATTCATGATATAATGCCTGTATTTAGTGAAAAAAATTCGGATATAGATTTAGGTATTCGTATAAAAATGAACATATTTTCAGATTATAAATGTTTGGATATAGATATCTTGGATGCATGGAAGAAAATAAATAGTATTTATATTTCAAATGATATTGTACGTCTTTTGATTTTATGTTGGATTAAGGAAAAAAACAAGTTATTAGAATTATATAATTTGATGAAAGAAAGCGAATTGAAATCAATTATACTGCATATTTGTGAAGATAAAAGAGACAAATTTATTATAATAGAAACAAAAAGAGTGAATTATGCAAACATATACAACTATAAATTAGTAGGAGCCTATCCTCATGAAAAATGGCTGGTTAGCAGAATTTGTGCGTTTTGGCTTTTAGATAATTCAGCTGTTAATATATATATGGTATTGAGAAACTTATTAGGAGATGATTTAAGTTATATTGAAGAATTGTTAATATTAGAAAAAGAACAAGAGGCAATACTAAGTACAACAGCAGAATTGGCGAGAACAAGGATACAAAATATTGACAAGGTTTTAAAGGATATGAAATGTAAAATCAATCATAGTCACTGGTTGATAAAAGAGAAGTATTATCTGATCCTTTTACGAAATCAAAATATACTCAAAAATAATGAGGATGTAGATATTATAAGTATTATGCCTGCTTATGTGAAAAACAATGCAGAAATCAAGCCACAAATTATTCAGCACCGAATAGACAAGGATGAAGTAAGTGAAGAAGAGGTATTTGAATTCTGTAAAGATAAAGGAGAGTATTGGTTATATAATAATTTTTTAACAAAGTATAGCGGAGAGCCTCTTAAAATCCTTGCTTTAATAGAAAAACATATTGAAATATTAAAATTGGATGTGCATATTTATTTGATGTATGTACAAACGGTAAGGATATGCAATGGAATAAAGCAGGCAATTATTGTGGCAGAAGAATATAAAGAATATCATAAAGACTATATTGAATTTTGGATTGAACTACTTAAATTATTGGAGAAAAAAGATCAACTGCTTGACTCAATTTATAATAATTGGAAAGAGGAAAAATTAAAGTATATTAATTTGAGTTCAGAAATAGATTTTGCCGAATTATTAGTAGACTCAAATAAATATGAGAATGCTATGCAAGTGGTAAAAAAACTGGAAACATTGGGAAATATATCTCCAAGAGTTTTAAAACTAAAAGCAAAGCTTTTAGTGGAAGAGAAACAGTTGATAGAAGCTCTTAATATTTTAGAAGAAATCTTTGAAGATTATTCAAAAGATTCTTTTGTTGTGGATACGTATATTGTATTATCTTTAAATACAAGGCGAGAAGTGCCTCAAAAGATTATAAATGCTGCTATAGAAATTGGAACTGCCAGATTGTTTATGTTAGTGGCTGTTATGTATGCGAGAAGTAACAAGCGTACAGAAGCGATGAATTATATTACAAAATCGTTATTAAGAAGTGGAAATAAAGATGCAGATGTATTTGCTAATTATTTTATGATGAATATTAAGTTTTCAGATGCTTCGACAAGGGAAATAAATGGGGTTGAAGAAGATACAGCGGTATTCTTGGAAACTGAAAAGGGGGAACGTATAATATATTGTATATATAGGGAGGAGGTTTTGCCACAAGCACCATATTCATGGCAGTCAGCAGTGCATATTTATAGAACAGAAGCAATAGAGTATGGGCTTGTCAGAAAAAAGCCAAGTGACACGGTTGTTATTAATGAAAAAACATACGTTATATCTGAAATAATGCCAATTGATTGTTATTTGGCTAGACTGTGTACATCAAAATTGCTTGAATTAGATGTGATTAAACAATTTACTATCGAAATGAAAGCAGATGGAGAGGTGGATGTAGAACATTTAACTAATGAATTATTAAAGTATATGCCCCAAGCTGAAGATTCTTTTGGATGGCTTGAAAATTATAAAGATTTATCTAATTGGCCACTGCCATTTTGGCTTTTGCAGAGAAATGTTCGTGTTAATGCAGTTCAATTAGTTATGGGATTTATGAGGGACAATAGTATTATTATTAGAGAACTATACGGCGTTGAAACTGTTAGTGGAGAAAAATTCATATTGTCCTTTGCTTCAACGATTATGATGCACATGTTAGGAGTGAGTGCGCAAAGTTTATCTGAAAATAATGTAATTATTCCGGAATCTTTAAAAACAACTATAGTCGATATGTGTGAAGAAATTATAGAGGACAATGATAAAGATACGGTGTCAGCAATTGGCGTAACTGATAATCAATTGTATATGACAGTTGCAACGGAAGATGAAAAAGTTGAACTCATAAAATTTGCAAACGAATTAAAGCAATTTGTATATAAATTAAAATCATACAGTAATAGTCAAGATATTAAGGGAAAGATAAATGATAGAATTGATTTGTTAGATACGTTTGGTATTTCAGATTATGATGCATTATCTTTAGCACAGTCGTCTGGAGCAATTCTTGTAACGGGTGAAGTTACAATTATGTATTTAACACAAATTAAAGAACTTGGTATAAGAGGAATAGGTATACTAAACTTTCTTGTCGAGATCCACACAGAGCTTTATGAACTTTTAATTTACATGAAAAAAATGATAGAATATGGTTTTCTTATTTCGTTGACAAAGGAGAGTTATATTTACATTCAGAATAAATATAATGAGTTGACAGATGATGATATGAAAGAACTATGTATGGAACAATGGATTGATTATTTATCAAAACCAAATGATATGTCTGAAGAATATAGTAAAATTTTTATTCAGAATATGATAACAGTGTATAAGTTACTTGCAAAGGAGCAAATTGATTTTGCAAATCCAATAGGAAAGAATTTTATGTTTTTCTTTATGAAGTACAACAAGATAAGCCTTAAGGTAGAAACGCACAGCGATGGTAATTTTAATATAATAGCAACTAAAGATGAAATTTAAAGTTGTAAATAAATTCTTCATGCACATTCCTCATATTAGCTTCATAATATCAGTAGGTACACTGATATCCATTCATGATACTTGAAATTTTGAAAACTGAAAATAATTATGAGAAATAGACAAGAATATACTGTTTCTGAAAGCAAAAATCTACTCAAATACAGGAAACAAAAAGAATTGACATAAAAAGTGAAAATAAATTTGAATTAATGAAAAAAGGACCAATCTATGCTATAATACTTCCGTGGCAACACTATGGCAACATGAAATCAGAAGGATAATACAAATTATATAATATAGGTAAATTAACAGATAAAAACACACGAAACCTAAACAAATATATTTAAGTTAAACTCAGTACAAGCCGAGTTTGAATAGTTCAAAAACAAGTTAAATATGCCCACAAAGCCCATAAATAAAGGCTTTGTGGGTTTTTGGATTTTTTCAGTGACAATAAAATGACAATAATTTGTGCTATTTTTTTCTAAAATCGTCTACTATAGTACACTTGTGAACTGAAAATAGAAAAATAGACATATAAGAAAACTTTACAGAGTTAAAAATAGTATGTATAAGAAATTATCTAATTCTTGGGACAAAATCAAAGCTAAAAGAAAATATTTAATTAGTAATACCATATATTTTGTAAAAAAAGATATTATTATGTAAGTAGATTATACAGGAGGGAAGCAGATGAACAACTTTTTTGAACATAAAATACTTGTAAAATATGCAGATGGTTGTCTTGAAAAAAGAAAGGACTGGAATTGGTTTAGCAATGAAATTATTAGAGCCTTTGATTTAGATGATATAGGTAGTTGGCATGACTTTATAAATTATAATCATTTGAGAAACTTATACTCATATTTTATTAGAATTGTATCTATAGAAGGATTTATTATAGAGGATAACAATCCTATTATACATGATAATATTATGTTGGCTCAATTTTATCAAGGACAAATAGATGTTGAACATTGTAAAGAGTCGTTAACAACAAAATATGGACAAATAATGCTTTTAATCGTGTGGATAACTAGATTAGAAAATGCGGATAATGCATCAGAGTACATATATAATATTAATTTAATGACTCAACATAACTATTATGAATTAATAGATATGACTTCAATATTATTGGAGAAAGACAATCTATTGAAATATTTTGATGATATAAAAATTGAGGGTATTGAAGAACTCAAGCAGTGTTTCATAGATAATGCTGAACAAATATTTTATCCAGTACATGATAAATTTATTGAGAATCATAAGAATCAGCTAGTTTCCGTAAATAGTTTTTCATATCAGCATATCAATAAAGATTCTGACTGGACTTGGGAGGAATCGTATCTTATAGAAATGCTTATGACTTCTATAGGAGATAGAACGCTTAATCCAATGTTTCAAGGTGGTGGGAGAAAAACTCCTAATCCTGAATTATGGACTGAATACATTTTAAATAAGATGACAGAATATTTTTCAGATTCAGTAGCAGATTTTGTAATAGAGACTGTTAGATATATATTGTACGGGGTTACGCCATCAGACAGAACTGTTTTGACTCATTGTAAGTTGTATTCTGATGCGTTTGATACGCTGTTAGATAATAATAAGACAGATGTTTCGTCATATACAGTATTATCATATTTATTTCAGGATAAAAAAATCGGACATCTTAGTAGAAAAACAGATTACATAGATTTTATTGTGAAAATTCAATCTGTGAACAATATTAAAGTTGTTAAACAATATTTGGAAGATAAAATTCCAATATCGAAAGAACAAAAAAAGCAAGTTAACCAATATTATGATAATTTATATAAAGAAATTGATAGTGTAACGAATGTTAATGAGTTTATTAGATATCTTCAAAATAAAGATAGCGTTAAAAAAATTGACTTGCAATATCTTTCGAAAGTAGTAGAAACTTTTAATCTATATACCGAAAATAAAGAGGATCGGATGATACCTACTTTATTTTATGAATTTATGATTTTTCTTATGGAAATAAATTCTAAGGGACTAAATATTGACAAAAAAATAATTCATCAATTTATGATTCAAGTACAACAACTATGGGAGAACGAATATTACACAGCAGTTGTTGGGCAATTACACACATTTAGTAATACAACTGAAGTTTCTAAAATTGAAATTGAAGAGAGTTGCAAATCGCTGATTGAAAATCCTTTGGTATTTGCATATTCTAGCCCAATTGCTAAGGAAAAAGAGATTATTAAGATAATGCAAAACACTGCAGAAAATCCTTTTACTTATATGTGTTCCCACATGGAGATTCATAAAGTTTTTCCTATAGAAGAAATTCCGATAAACTACCATAGGCACGAAATAGATAATCTTCTCAAGCAGCTTGTAGAAAATATTAAGTCAGAAAAAGCATATAAGTTTTTGAACAATATGGAAACAGATGCACATATTAGGGCAATACATACACGACAGAAACTATATGCGGAAATGCTCGCTGCAACATTGATGCAGGAAGAAAAAATGTATAATCGAATTGCTGAAAAATCTGAATATACACTCATTATGTACGATGAAAATCTTAAACTTGCACATATTACTCAGTTATTTCCTATATTAGAAAAAGTAATTAGAAAATTGGCTATCACCATAGGATATGTACCTTTCAAAGAAAATAAGTCTGAATTTATGAAGTATAAAGATTCTAGTTCAATATTAAGAGAAATTATATCTGATATATTTTCGGTTAGTAAATCGTTTGAAAATGTTCCTGATCTATTTATGGCATATAATTTTATGTATAATGGTAATTCACTAAATATAAGAAATGAGTGTATACATGGACGCAATTATTTATCAGGTAGAAGTTTGAGGTTTGGATTTCGAATAACTATGATAATAATAAATATGCTTTATCAAAGACTTGAAATTATTGAAGCAAATGAAAAGGAAGTTTATGAAAATGTTGAGACGGATTAAGAAATAAATCCAATCTATTGTAAGATGGACAGTGAGTCTTAGATTTATAGCATTTCAATTGATATAGCTTTGAAAAATTAAATGTAATTTACATTTATGAATGGAGAAAAATTTTACTTTGAATTAAAATACCCTGTGGTGCCACCACAGGGTTAATATGATAAATTAGGTTTTTCTGCGAAAGAGATTGTAAGAAACTTATATGCATAGTTTACTGATTTATGCTTTCTGTAATAAAAATCTCATTTATTAATCTTTTAAATTAACTTTCCTTAATCTTTTCTTTGCATTGGAAAGGTTTGTATCGACTTCAATTTCCTTCTCACTTTTAGCATTATATATAATGTCAGCTTCATTTGTTCCAAAACTCATATATTTAGCCTGCCATAAGAGATATGTTTCTTCGTCAATCTCTTCATTGATAAATCTTTCGTACATTGTTGCCCAATGAGTAATCATTCTTTTTAGGTTAGCAAGTGGAGCAACAGTTGGATCGTCAACTTCTATATCAGAAGATACTTCCAAATAAACTTTTCCATCAATAACAATTGGAGTTAAATCCAATGTTTTCTCAATATCAAATAAATATTGAAGTGAGCTAGCTGCAGAAGTAGGATTTGGAGCAGATAGTTCATATGGCGCAATTTCTAAGGCATTAGCAATATCAAATATTGTATCCGTGTCTGGATAACGATTTCCAAGTTCGTAATTTCTTATGGTAGATTCATTTACGCCTACAGCAATTCCAAGGTCTTTTTGAGTCATGCCTGCAATTTGTCTGTAGAATCTAATCTTCTGTCCTAAATTAGCTGAAGCTAGGTTTTTGGCGTTTAGAGAGAACTCTCTTTTATTTTTTTTCATAGAAACATTCCTTCCCATATCTATTCATAACTATTTGTATTGTATCATAAACAGTTCATTTGTGAAACATAAATATTATCAAACAGTTCAAAAGTGAAATGTTTTTGTTGACAGTACATAAATGAACTGATAAAATGAGCACAATACAGTTCACAAATGTACTGCGAAAACAATAGATTATAGTTTTGTATTTTATACGGAAGGAGGTGATTGTATGTCCGAAACACTTTTTATAAGAGCAAAAGATATAGCTGAGGAAATGGGAGTATCAGAAGCTTATGGTTACAAACTTATCAGACAACTTAATAACGAACTAAAAGAACAGGGATTCGTAACTGTTCAGGGAAGACTTAGCAGACAGTACTTCGAAGAACGTATTTATGGTACTAAGGCAAAAGAGGAGGATAAATAAATGATTTGTAAAAACGAGAAAACTGGTAAATGGGAAGTACGCACCTATTATAAAAATTATAAAGGTGAACGTAAGCAGAAGACAAAAAGAGGTTTTAAAACAAAAAGAGAAGCTCAAGATTGGGAAAGACATTTTAAATTGCAGGATCATCAAGATATGAATATGACGCTTGAAGACTTTTATGAGTTATATAAGCGAGATGTTAGTAACAAGGTTAGGCCAAATACCTGGGAACAAAAAACTGTTGTTATTGAAACGAAAATTATTCCCTATTTGGGGAAAAGAAAAATTGATGAATTGAAAGTTGCTGATATTTTTGAATGGCAGAATGAGATGAGAAAGTTAAAAACTAAAGAGGGAAAGCTTCTTTCAGATTCTTATTTAAATACTATTCATGGACAGTTAAGTGCAATGTTGAATCATGCTGTTAAATTCTATGGTCTTAAATGGAATGTAGCAAACAAAGCAGGAAATATGGCTAGCAAAAGAAACAGAAAAGTTGATTTCTGGACTCAAAAGGAATATCAGAAGTTTGTTGAGAAGATATGTGATAAGCCACAATCATTCTATGCATTTGAAATTCTTTATTGGACGGGAATTAGAGTTGGAGAGTTTCTTGCATTAACACCAAATGATTTTGATTTTGAAAATAATATTTTGAAGATTACAAAGTCGTACAAAAAAGTTGGTGGAAAGGATATTGTTACTGACCCGAAGACAGTGAAAAGTATAAGAGAAGTTATATTGCCAGATTTTTTGGTGGAGGAAGTGAAAGATTATTTGGATAGCTTATATGGTTTTGGAAAATATGACAGAATCTTTCAAAATTCAAAAAGCTTTCTTGGACACGAAATGGATAGAGGTTCAAAGGCTGCAGGGGTTAAGAGAATAAGAATTTATGATTTGAGGCACTCGCATGTATCTTATCTAATTGATAAAGGTTATTCAGCACTTGCGATTGCAGATAGACTTGGACACGAGGCGGTGGATATTACTTATAAGTATGCACATTTATTCCCAACTGTTCAGACAGATATGGCAAAAACAATGGATGAAGAAAGAGAGGCTTTGTTAGATGACTGCGAAGAGTAATGATGCCAAAGGAAGATGGAGAAATGTAATGGTTGCATTTAGAGTTTCTCCAGAAGAAAATGAAGAAATTAATATGAGAGCCAAATTAAGTGGCTTTCAGACGAAACAAGAATTTATTGTTCAATCACTACTTTATACAAAGATAAGAACTGTAGGAAATCCGTTGATGATGCTTAGCTTTAGAAAATATCTTCAAGAGATAATCGCACAGTTGAAAAGAATTGAAGCTGGTGGAGAAATCGACGAAGAAATATTTGTTCCGATTAGAACAATGTTAGATATATTAGATGGATTTGAAGAAAGAAAAAAGCCCTAAGCAAATCTTAGGACTCTATGTACCAAGGAAGTTATCCTTGCTACGTTTATCACACACCTAAATTATAGCAAGGGTTTCTTCCTACAACAAGTGGTTTATCACTAGAAATTTAAAAAATATGAAATAAAGGAGGAAATTCGCAATGAATTACAACAAGAATATTATTTCCTCTAATACAGAGGAAAAGAACGAAAAATTTAATAATGAAATTGAGTTTATTTACGAAAGTCTCGAAAAGAGAAAAGATGGGACGCCAAGACAGACTATAAGTAATGCAATTACTGTATTAGAAAATGATCCTGAATTTAAAGATTCAATTAAGAGAAATGAACTCTCATGTCAGACAGACATTGTTATGGAAATGGACTGGCGTAGACGTTCTAAATCATTTACAGATACAGACTTTAATAACATTCTTCTCCGTATGGAAAAGAGATATGGAATAACAAGAGATAAGAATGTAAAAAGAGCCATTGATATTGTTAGTAATAACAATCACTATCATCCTATTGTGGAAAAACTTGAAAGTCTTAAATGGGATGGCGTTGCCAGAGTTAGACATCTTCTTCCAAGATATCTTGGAACAGAGGAAAGCGATTATGTCTATGAAGCAACAAGAATTATGATGATGGGAGCTGTTGAAAGAGTATTTAATCCAGGCTGCAAATTTGAATATATGGTTTGTTTAGTTGGTGGACAGGGTGCAGGTAAATCAAGCTTCTTAAGATTTTTAACAATGGATAATGAATGGTTCTCAGATGATTTAAGAAAGCTTGATGATGAGAATGTATTTAGAAAGATTCAGGGACATTGGATTATCGAAATGGCAGAAATGCTTGCTACTTGCAATGCGAGAAGTGTTGAAGAAATCAAATCATTCTTAAGTCGTCAAAGTGAGACTTATAAGGTGCCATATGAAACTCATCCAGAGGATAGGCCTCGACAGTGTATCTTCGTTGGTTCCTCAAATAATGCTGATTTCTTACCTTTTGACAGATCAGGTAATAGAAGATTCATTCCGATATTTGTTGATAAGGATAAGGCAGAGCATCATCCACTTGAAGATGAGGATGAGACAAGAAATTATATAGAACAGTGTTGGGCAGAAATTATGGATATGTACCATAGAGGTGTTAATACAAAACTTGTATTTAACAAGGAACTTACAGAAAAATTGATTGAAATGCAGAAGAACTGTATGCCGGAAGATACTAAGGTTGGCATTATTGGAAACTTTCTTGAAACGACAGATGAGGATTATGTATGTTCTTCTATGATTTATGAATTGGCATTTCATCACGAAAATGAAGAGCCTAAACCTTATGAATCAAAAGAAATTGGCTCAATTATGAGGAATGAATTTTCAAATGATTGGGAACAGATATCAAGCCATAGATTTGAAAAATATGGAACTCAAAGAGGATGGAAGAGAAAACATATTGATGAATTTATGGAAGTAGATGATAATGTTCAACTGCCCTTTGATGTATAAGTTTGTAACTTGTCGACATGATGTCGGGAAGTGAAAGAAAGTGACATGATGTCAGTAAAGTTTAGAGTATGAACCTCGGGACTTGAAGTCCCGAGGTGAGATGACACAAGCTTACGACATGAAGTGGTAAGGTCAATGTTTGTAAACAGTGAATGTAAACAGTCTATGAATTGAGTAATGTCAGGCAATTTGTAAACAGTAACAGTGACTAAAAAATCGGACTGTTTACATGAAAATGGTTAGCAATCCCTTTATTTATGGGAAATATGAATTTGGTGTAAACGATAAACTGTAAACAGTGGTGAAAAAACTAAAAAAATAATTTGTTTTAAGCTGTGTTTACAATTTTTGTTTACTTGGAGGAAAAATGGAAAAGAAAAATAAAAGATTAATGATAGATCAAGATTTATTTAGAATGATGTATCAGTATTTTCTTTGTAATAGAGAAGATTTGCATGAGGCAATCTGTGAAGGCTTAGTGGCAAAGATGGACAAGCTTATTGATAGAAATTTATATACAAAAAGCCTAACAGCTGATACTGATGAAGAAAAAGAGACGAATAGATTAGCCTATCTTAATCGAAAAGGAATACCAGAGGATTTTCGTTGGTAGTTTTCTTTGATGATTAAGACCTGTGGGTGACACCCACAGGTAAAAGTAACATCAAGCCGTTCATAATGAAATTGAAAATGGAAACAGGATTAGATGTTACGCTTGCTCATACACATAGGTTTCTATCTAAATAGTGGTGAGCAGAATTGATGCCGTAAAGGCAGCAATTAAAGCTCTCGGCAGAGCACCCGCACTTTTGCCTGTCAAAAGTGCTAGGGGGTTATCAATTAAGGCAGAGCCTAATTGATAAGAAACCACACTCTGCCACTATTTGAGGGCATTACTAAAAGAAAAGATAAACACAGGAGTGACAAGATTATGGAAAGATTATCTTATACAGCACACCTAAGCAATGGAGATCATGCAATCAATAGCAAGTCAAAACTCTCAGGCGTGGCAAAGCATAATTTACGTAAGTACCGCTCCGAAGAATATGATAAGGAGAACATAGTAATATTATGTGGTACGGATAAATTAGTGCAGGATGTTAAAAAAATATATAAGGAACAGTTTGATGAAGCAGTACAAAAGTACAATGCAAATCAAACAAGAGACGATAGAAAAATAGCAAACTATTATGAGAAGGTTGCAAATGATAAAAAGAAAGATATGGCAGTTGAACTTATCTTTCAATTAGGAGACAAGGATTACTGGGACCATCATTCTGAAAAACGAAGAGATATGGATATAGTGTATGATAAGATTCTTGAAAAACTTCAAGAAGAGGCACCAGAGCTTGTAGTAGCAAATGCAGTAATTCATTACGATGAAGCAAGCCCCCACATGCACGTGGTGGCGGTTCCGGTAGCAACAGGATTCAAAAAAGGATTGGAAAAGCAAGTATCAAAACGAAAGGTTTGTACAAAAGAATTTTTGGAAAATGTGTTGCAGGGTCGTTTAAGGGACTTTGTAGATGATAATATGGTTATGTGGTTAGATGAGTATGGGCTCAATGAAAAGCAAGAAGGCAGAAATAAAGACTTATCTGTTATGGAATACAAACGTCGGCAGGAACAAAAGAAATATGATGAGTTTGTTGAAAATAAAAGGAAGATATATAGAGAAATTGGTCAGAAGAGCTTTGAAAATCAGATGGCAGAGCAGAAGCTAGAAAATACTTATAAAAAGTTAGCTGAAGTAGAAAGTGAAGAGGCATGGGGACTTAAGGATATAATTAAGCTAGAAAAGATGATTGATAAAGGTCCTGAAGAACCTAAGGGTCTAGTGAGTGCTAAATCATATAGAGAAAAGGTTGTGCAGCCATTTCTTAGAAAAGTACGTAATCTAGTTAAGGATTTAATTGCATATGCAAAGAGTAGTGTGGCAAGAGCGCATGAGCTAGAGAAGGAACTTGATAAGGTTAAAAAGGAAAGCGATGCAGTCTATATAATGAACAAAGAACTTAATCAAAGATTAAGATATAAAGAGAACATTATTGTGGATAAGCAACGCAAGATTGATGAGCTGGAAGAGGATTCCGAGAAACTGGGATTCTTTAAAAGATTTCTGAAAAAGTCAGATTATGACAAGGTAATAGAATTAGGGGAAGAGGAAAGAGATAAGCTGCGCACTAGAGGGAGTAGGAGCAGGTAATTAGAAAAATTTAATATGCCTAGTTCTCGTTTACTAAAGAAAGAAAATTTGTTAGAATAATATATGCAGAGTTGATAATAGGAGTAAAGTATGGCTAAAAATTTATTATTAAGTCCAATGTTAAAGTGGGTTGGAGGAAAAAGACAATTATTGCCAGATATAGTGCCGATGATAAATAAAAAGGCTCCATTATATGTTGAGCCTTTTATTGGTGGAGGTGCTGTATTGTTTAATATGCAGCCAAAGAAAGCTATAATAAATGATTATAATCAAGAGTTGATTAATGTATATATAACAGTACGTGATAACTTAGAAGAATTATTGGATGAACTAAGGATTCATGAAGAAAATAATTCATCAGATTATTATTATGAGATAAGGGCATTAGATAGAGCGGAAGAATTTGCACAAATGTCAAATGTAGAGAAGGCGGCTCGAATTATTTACTTAAATAAAACATGTTATAACGGTCTGTACAGAGTTAATATGGCGGGACAATTTAACTCACCATATGGCAAATATAAAAATCCTAATATTGTAAATGAGGCTGTATTAAGAGCAATTTCCAATTATTTTAATACCAACGAAATTACGATACTTAATGGAGATTACAAAGAGGTTTTAAAAGATTTAGAGAAAGAAGCATTCGTATACTTGGATCCACCGTATATGCCAATTTCATCATCATCTTTTACTGGATATACAGAAGGTGGATTTGGATATAATAGTCAAGTTGAATTAAAAAAAGAATGTGACAAATTGAATGAAAAAGGAATTCGATTTGTACAATCAAATTCTGATTGTGAGATAATACGAGAATTATATAAAGATTACAAAATAAAAACAGTAAAAGCTAAGAGAAGTATAAACAGTGTTGGGAACAAACGAGGTGAAATAAACGAGGTGTTAATTTATAATGAGTAGAGGTACAATTTCAGCAAATGAAGCATGGCAAAAACTTATAGATAAATATGATATAGTTAATAAAGTTAATACTGATGGAGTATTTTACATTAAAGCAAGTGAAATAAAAGAGTTCAAGGAACCTAGATTAATGGCAAAGTGGGATTGTACTGCAGCACTGCCATCTGTTTTCAAAAGTAATAATTTGAATATCCTACCAGACAGTAGAAATTCCTACGTTTTGGGGGATTTTCTTTTATACAAAGAAATACCCGAATTGACAGAAGCAGTAAATAAAATGGATTATGTTGAATTGCCAGAATATGAAACAATTGATGTTAATAATATTTCATCAGAAGCAAATGCAATAAATGTTTTAATATTATCAGGTATATTAGATGATTTTTTAGAAGATGAAGAAACTGTTGAAACTTTCAACGGCAGAATGGGTACTGGAGAATTTGATTTTGTTGTTGACACAGTTAGGGGAACAAAACAAAAAATATCTGTTAAGAATGCTCAATGTGAGATAGATGGTGGATTTGAGAATGAAAATGAAGTTATCATAATGGAAGCCAAGAACGTACTGAATGAAGATTTTCATGTAAGACAATTGTATTATCCATATAGGTTATGGAAAAATAAAGTTACCAAGCCAATTAGATTGATTTTTTCAATTTATACTAATATGATTTTCAGATTGTTTGAATACAGATTTGTTGATGAAAATGACTATTCATCGATAGAGCTTGTAAAGACAAAAAATTATTCATTACAAGACACAACAATAGAAATAGATGATTTAGTAGAGGTTAGAGAAAGCACAAAGGTTGTTTATAATGATAATCAAGATGAAGATCTTAAAGTTCCATTTATTCAAGCAAATTCTTTTGAAAGAGTTATTTCTTTATTGGAAAACATGAAAGATAATCCTATGACAACAGAACAAATAGCTTCTTTGATGGAGTTTGATGAGAGACAATCTGATTATTACTATAATGCAGGAGCGTATATAGGTCTGTTCGAGAAAAAGACTGAAGACGGGCAAAGAAAAGTATTTCTAACAAAATTAGGGGAGGAAGTTTTTTCTCTGAATTATAAAAAACGACAGCTTAAATTTGTTGAGTTGATATTGAAACATAAGATATTTGCAGAATGTTTTGATATGGTTATAACTAATGGTGGAGAAATGCCGGATAAAGTTGTTATAGAGAATTTGATGCGAGAATATAATGTGTGTAATGAAGGACAAATTGTAAGAAGAGCAAGTTCGGTTCAAGGATGGTTGAAATGGATTTTCAATCTTAGGAATTTATAGGGAGAAATTATATGAAGTGGGAGCCAGATAATTTTCAACTAGAAAAGTCATCAGTTTGGTCATTTCCAGAGAGAGGAAACTGGGCTACGCATGATTCAAAGTATAGGGGAAATTGTTCTCCATATGTTATTAGAAATCTTTTGTTAAGATATTCAAAAGAGGGAGATTGGGTATTGGATCAGTTTGTAGGAGGAGGAACTTCTCTTGTTGAAGCAAAATTATTAAATAGAAACATTATAGGAATTGATATTAATCCAAGGGCATTAGAACGTTGCAAAAATAAGATTGCTTTCGATAATGGAGAAGGTAAAGTTGTAATTAGAAAAGCTGATGCTAGAAATTTAGATTTTATAAAAGATGATAGTATTGATTTTATATGTACACATCCACCTTATGCAGACATAATACAATATAGTGAAAATATCGATGGAGATATATCGTTACTTGGATATGAAGATTTTTTAAATGAAATCGAGCAAGTGGCAATAGAAGCATACCGTATATTAAAAAAAGGAAAAATATGCTCTTTTATAATTGGAGATATAAGGCAAAAAGGCTGTGTGAGACCACTAGGCTTTGATACTATGCAGAGATTTGAAAGAGCAGGTTTTAAATTGAAAGAGATAATTATTAAGGAACAGCATAATTGTAAAATGACCGATAAGTGGGAAAAAATAAGTGTTGGGAAGAACTTTCTTTTATTAGCGCATGAATATATTTTTGCTCTGAAAAAATAGAAAAACAACTGAAATATGGTGATAGGGGAAGAAATGGGCTATATTTACATAATGACAAATCCAGCATTACATGACATGGTTAAAATAGGTTATGCAACTGATGTTGAGACAAGAAGACAGCAATTAAGCACAACGGCATTACTATACGAATATGAAGTGTATGCCACATACGAGACATCTGGAAATCTTGAAGATAAAAACTACATAGGATGATTGATAATTTGAATCCAGATTTAAGAGTATCTAAAAACAGAGAATTCTTTGTTATGTCGGCGGAAGATGCTTATGAATTGTTAGAGGCCGTAGCTGTAATTAGTGGTTCTCAAGATAAATTAAAGAGAGTAAAAAAACAATATACCCTAAAAGCAACACAATCTATTAGACGTCCACCTATTAATTTCTATAAATGTGGTTTAAGAGACGGTGATGAACTCGTTTGTATAGAGGACCCATCAATTGTTGCGGTAGTAGCAGCTGAACATAAAGTTTTATATAATAATGAGCTCACTTCATTGACAGCAATAATGAAAAAACTGAAAGGTTGTTCTAATATTTCTGGACCTTCATATTTTACATATAAAGGTAAAGCAATTGTTTAAATAGCAGAAAGAACGCAGTGGAAAGCTTAATAAATAACGGTAGAAAAGTTCTAAAATAGAAAAAGATGTAGTTCAAACTATTGTTTTAAATTTGATTGATATTTTTTATAAAATGATTATTCCAATTATTGTTGAAGTGATTAATTCAGTTAGGATATACAAGGAATGGATATATGCTAAAAGCATTAATGTAGGTATTATGTGTGATACTGTTTTATTTGCTTCAGTATTTTTAATAAAAAGGTTTTGTTTTTTAAAATACACAGTAAATTAGCAGAATTTTGCAAGAAACATATTCCTTTTATTAAGACGATATCTGATATACTTAGAAAAGTACTAAAGGAGGTTTAAGAATAGTTAATGACAATAAATACATATGATACAATATTATATACAGCATTATTTGTTGTTCCAGGTTTTTTGATAGATGAAATAATAAGAACAATTATGCCGCAAAAACGTTTATCAGCCCAAACAGCTATTTTACAATATATAAAATATAGCATAATTAATTTGACTTTATGGAGTTGGCTATTTCTTTTGATAAACGGTATTAAAGACGAATGTGGAGTTATGTATTGGTTATTGATATCTTTAACAGTCATACTAACAAGTGTCGTCACTGGTATAGGAATAGGAATAATCAAAAAAAAAGAAATTATAAAAAATATATTTATAAAATTTGGAATTCAAACAAAACATCCAATACCAACAGCGTGGGAATATAAGTTTAGTAATACAAACGAGCCTAAATGGGTGATAATTACATTATCAAGTGGTAAAATTGTAAGAGGATTATATGGAACAAGTTCATTTTCATCATCAGATGAACAATTTAGAGATATATATTTGCAAGAAGTTTACATGCAAAAAAGTGAAGGTATGTGGGAGAAAGTTGATAGAAGTGATGGCATATGGGTTAGCCCTAAGGAAATTAGTTTAATTGAATTTAAAAATTAGGAGGAAAAAATGGCAGAAAAAAGAGAAAAACCAAATGGACAATTTGGATATCAACCAGGAGGAAATAATAATAGAGGATATCAACCAAGTACACCTGGACAAGGATATCAGCCAACGAACAATGGTTCTGGGAACCATAATCCAGTACCACCATCCGGAGGAACATCGGTACAAGAAAAATAGTTAATATTATTTCCCAATAAAAGGGATAATATTTTTCATTAATTGAAGAACAGTAAATGTCAAAAGGAAAGCTTATATATAATTAGATTTTGTAAGAGCCGCTGACAATAAAATGACAATATTTTTCTTCAAAACTACATGAGATACATCAAAAACAGTACATAAACGAACTGTTAAATGCAATAGAAATACATCATTTAAACCCTATCCAAAAATCTCGATAGGAGTTTGAATAGCGGATTTTGCCTCACAAAGCCTGTATTTATGGGCTTTATGGGGCTTTTTTGTTGGCTCTACGGGTCAATTTCGGGACAATTATATTCAGAAAAATATATATTGGGACACAGAAAGATATTTTTTGAAAGTGTTTCGGGGGTATCTATAGAGAACGGTCTTGCAATAGCGTAGCTGGAAGTTTTGCAAGGAGAAGTTCGGTCTTATACATCATTTCCATAAAAAACCTAAGAAAATATGAATAAGATTATATGATGAGGTATCTGATTTCAAAAAAACCCCAAAAACCATAAAAAGTGATATGTGTATGAAGTTTTCTTTGATATAATGATTTTACGAATACAAGTTGGGAGTAAAACCCAAAAACCAAAAGGAAAGAGGATATGTATATGTATGAATTTTAAGATGCCATAGATAAAGTGAACTTTATAATAGAAATAAAGATAAGTCGAAAATGAGAAAGAGAATAAAAATATAGGGAATCCCCTTACTATTTAAGAAAAAATGAATTGTGAAAAAATGGTAGGAACAATAATATGGATTATTCGCTTATAATGTTAGAGGAATTGCAAAAACTTGAAAATTTATCGGAAGATTATAAAGGTGAACTAAAGTTTTTAAGTAAAAAGATAAGAAAAGATTTTTGGAACACAGATTATAATACAGAAAAACTAGCCAAGTTATTACATATAATAAACGGAACATATGAGATGGTATTTAATTATATCGGTTATTTTGACTTATCCTGCATTATTGAATATGTGAAATTATTGGCAAAATATTGTTGTGTGATATGCCCTGATTTAAATGCAGATTATTATAATCAGCTTATTGATGATATTCAGATGGAAAATGCAAGAATAATTATAGAGGAACAATGGAAGAACATCACGGCATCAGAGGATGGATTAAAAAGTTTTAAAGAAATTTTTGACGATGTTTTTACAAAGTGCTTGAATGGAAATAGAGATAAATTTTTTCATAAGTTAAAGGACACAGATGTATTATGTAGAGTAGTTGATGATAAGCTTCCTATAAATAGGGAAAGATTTATTCCATTTGATAAATCATACGCATATAATAGGTGGAATCCACCAGGAAAATCATTTTTGTATCTATCTTTTGGAGAGGAAGAAAAAGAATATTCATCTGAACTGCGACTTAGTGAATATATATGCCTTGAAGAATATAGAGCTAAAAAGGGAAATAAATTCTATTTTTGTAATTTCCAACCAGTTACTGAAGGGGTAATTTTTGATTTATCCTATAATGATGTTTCGTTAAGAAAAATAAAAAATATGTTAGATGAATACGAAGATACGATGGCATCTCAGATGATTGAAGAGATAATGAAAGAACCAGATGCGGTAAAAAAATATCAAAATAAGAAAAAATTAAAGAAGAAAGTAAAAAAGCTACAATTAAAATACCAAGTTGATAAAGGCATTATTGAGGAAAGTATAGCAAAACAATATTTAAAGATGATATGTAATTGCATATATAAGAAAGTGGACGAAACAGATGATGAGAAAAAGAAAATTGCTTATAAATCATTTTGGGCATTAGCTACCTATTTAAAGGAACAGGGAGTGACTGGAATTATATATCCATGTACTAGAACCAATAAAGTTGTGGGAAAAAATTTGGTGTTGTTCAATAAAAATGATGCAGAACCAATTGAAAGTACGATTAGAGAATTTAATTACTAGGAAGGATGGTTTACTAATGGGAAGAAATGATTTATGTTTTTGTGGTAGTGGAAAAAAGCAGAAAAAATGTCATCCTAATATAAATGAAGATAGTGTGGCAGCAAAAATTATAAAACTATATACACAATTATCAAAAGAATTAGAAGAAAATGTTTTTGGAAAAAAGAATATTAAATGCCAAAAAGGATGCAATGCATGCTGTAAAGATTATTTTACTATTAGCGAGGTTGAATTTGCGGTAATTATGGATTATCTTTATAATAATTGTGGTATTGAGAAAACAAATATAATTATTAAAAAAGCTATTGCATTGTCTGAGAAGTTTGAAAAGAACAATCCAGAATACTATAAGCAGTTGGAAGAAAATATCGCAGGGAAAAATATAAATTATATGGTAAGGATTAATCTTGAAAATATGCCGGAGCAACAGGAAGAATGTGTATTTTTAGACGAAGATGGAGGATGTGGTATTTATAATGTAAGACCTATTATTTGTAGAATACATGGTATTTGTTACTATTCGGATGATGCTGAGCATAAAATATGTGACAAAATTCCAAGTTATATGAACAATAAAGATAACATGTTAGATATAGATGAGTATAAGATGGAAATTGCAAGTGTTGGAAATTATCGTAAAAATGGAAAAGGTGTGGCATTGTTTAGAAGGAAATATCCCATTTTCTATTTTATGAAAATATATTTTGAAAATGGAAGAACTGTTGCAGATTATTTTAAACATCCTGTAATTCATAATATATTACATGGTAATGAAGAAATGTTGTATGATTGTATATGTAATTTTAATGGTATTAGGCTGAAAAAGTAAAGTATTATATTATCATACTTACTCTCGCGAGGTCTTATTTTCTATATCACGAAGAAAAGTTAATTTGCTTTAGAAGGAATATAATGCTCATAATTACATAAGTTAATCTGATTTTTCCTTTAGAAGCCTTGGGTTGAAAATGGTTATATACTAAAGATTGGAGAAGAGATATATGAATGTATTTGGAATTTTAAGTTCGGATGATGAAGAAACATTGACAGAAGAAAATTACTGTGAAAAAACGAATAAGGATAAACCATATTATAGACCAGATATAAGCCCTATAAGTCCATATTTTGCTATCTGTCCTAGGTGTAAAAATCCTATACAGATAATAAATTTATATAAAAACACCATGGAGGAAAACATAACAGGGCGAAAAGGATTGCATGCAAAACACTATACACAAAGTATACCTGGCTTGGCAGTATTTGATAGTGTAAGTTTTAATGCTTGTAGTTTGAAGGCAAAAGTACCATTGGGGTATCATAAAATACGAAAGAATGACATTGAAAATGAAAGATTAAAGAATTTGGTGGATAATAATAGACCACAAATTCGGAATTATATTCGAGAAATAGTAAATATATATTTTAAGAATGATGTAATTGATAAATGGATAGATGCTTATTTAAATAGGCGATATTATGAGTACAAAGGCGTTGATGATAGAAATTTACCATATAGTATCTTGGTTACTCATCAGGCAATTAACATATATGGACAAAAAATTTCCAATACTGACATAGGTCTGGAAATAAGAGATGCAATAATCAGCAAAAGTAAATATTTTAAATTAGAAACAGAAGAAAATGGAGGAATAGTGCAGAAGGAAAAGAATTTACGTTATCCTAAAATAAGACTGGTTTTGTTTGGACATAAAATTATAGATGAAGAAGAGATTATAAAATTAAAGATGTATGAGGAGATTGATGGAAAAGAAAAAGTTTTAATGAATATAGAATTGGATGTAATGGATTGCCCATTATAGTCGTCAATTTTGACCTCGACAAAACACAGTGAGCACGCTATAATACACTCACAAGGTCAAATTCTCCATATCCCGAGGCACATCCCTTTATCCTCAAGGGACAAAAAGCCATAGCCTAGGGAAGAAAAAAATTGAGAAAAAGCAAGACCTTGTAGAATGGGAAGACCATTCTATGAGGTCTTTTTCTTTTACTTAAAACCATGGAGAAAGCCTTGAAAATAGAGGAATATCGAGAGATAAGAGAGAAGAAAGAGAGAGCAAGCCAAGACCTTGAAGGAAGTCCTAAAATGCCTTGAAAGAGAAAATAGGTGAGGTAAAGGATTTTGCCTTTTGAGGATAAAGAGGGTTGCCCGAATATAGGACAGAAATGCCGAAATCCTGTATTTATGCGGGGTTCCGGCATTTGTTTTATAAAATGGCTCTACTTTGACTCTATTTTGACTCTATTTGTGAATTGAGTAATGGAAAGTTTTTTTATGGTTTGAAATAAAAATTTTATTGACACAAGAGAATATGGATAGTATACTTATCACCAAAATTACAAGGAGAGCATACAAATGAATCAGAACTTACATTCAAGACGTTATATGTACATGTATTATAGACATACTGTGTTATAAGCTTTGCAGGGTTAATGCATTGACTTATAGCCGGTAGGTCTATTAGTCTAGTGCATAAAACCAGAATGTAAGTGATGTGTTAATATATATTATATCGTAAATTGGAATTATCGCACTGGACAATGAATGTTTGGTGCGATTTTTTTGCGTGAAAGAGGTGCATGGAATGAATGATTCAATTGAATTGAAATTGGTAACAGAAGATGAAACAGAGTGTCTGCACAGACTACAGGTAGAAGCGTTTATGCCATTATATGAAAAATATCAAGATGATGATACAAGTCCGGCAAAAGAAAGCCTGAAAAGAGTAACAGAGAAGATTATTGAGGAAAATTCAGATTTTTACTTCATTGTGTTTCATGGAGAAAAAGTTGGAGGTGTGAGAGTCAGTAGGCATAAAGGTGAAAAGGTGTATAAAGACGTTAATTGGATATCTCCTATTTTTATAATTCTAGAATTTCAAAATAAAGGGATTGCGAGCACGATGATAGAACAATTATTTGATATTTATCCAGATACAATAGAATGGCGTTTAGATACGATTAAGCAGGAAAAAGGCAATTGCCATTTATACGAAAAATACGGCTTTGTTAGAGTTGGCGAGGATATAGTGGTAAATGAAAAGATGACATTGGTTGGTTATGTAAAAAATTGTATTAATGTACGAAGATTTGATAGCTACCTTTTTGCTATATGATATATTGTTAAATCTATAGAATTAAATATTTTTTATGAAAAAAAGTTGCATAAAAAATATTTAATGATATAATAATGAT